>Ga0208115_1000015_pt1 | contig 85864 bp, 80 predicted proteins | sample LakWasMeta4_LOW4_2_FD_183856 | JGI IMG/M metagenome (GOLD analysis project Ga0208115, IMG submission 183856) | Freshwater sediment methanotrophic microbial communities from Lake Washington under simulated oxygen tension - Sediment Metagenome... | ecosystem: Environmental > Aquatic > Freshwater >...
GCTTTTTTGGAAATCATTTGATTGGCGATCGCTTTTCCTTTAGCTGCATCAGTAAAAGATTCTGAGTATTGCTCAAGGATAGTGGTATTTTTATTGGCGTATTTGGCGCCTGCTTTGTAGCCGTATTGGAAAGCGTGAATAATGGGCACCGCCATTCCACCGATAAAACCGATAGTATTGGTCTTAGACATTTTGGCGGCAATATAGCCAGCGAGGAATGCACCTTCTTCTGCTTTGAACATTACGCCTACAACGTTTGCTGGTGTTTGGCTCCCGTAAGAATAATCGATGATTGCGTATTTTTGTTTTGGATTTTGTTTGGCAGCTTTTAAAATAACGTCGGCCATTTTAAAACCAATTCCCCAGATCAAGTCGTTTTGTGCATCGTAGAGAGTTTCCAGATTTCCCGGGTAATCCGCATCTTGTTTGGATTCCTGGTAACTTGCTTTGATTCCCAATTCTTTTTTTGCTTTTTGCAGGCCTTCCCATGCCGATTGGTTGAAAGACTGATCATTGACGCCACCCACATCGGTGACCATTCCGACGCGTAGAGGAAGATCCCCCGCCATGGAAAAAGATGAGATGATCATTAACAGACAAAAAATGATGCTTTGAAGACGCATTTTGACCTCTATAAAAAATATTTTTGAGTTAGACATTCTTAACATTAAAAAACAAATAAGGGTAGAGATGATTGTCAACTTTAGGAGGGCAGTGTTTAATAGGTAATCTCAAAGATTTAAGCGCTTTATGCATAGGAATTGCCATGAAATGTCGATTTATTTTAGCCAGCGGCCTCTTGTCCTGGGCCCTCGTTTCCAATGAAGCTTATGGCCTTACTTTAAAAGAAAGTTTTGATAGCGCCCTAAGAACAAACTTTGGCGATAGTATCAACCAAACTTTAATCATCCAGAGCACAGAACAAAAAAAACAAAATCAAGGAAATTTTCTTCCCAAGCTCTCGGCGCGAGGAACTTATCTTAAGCAGGATAATGTCAATGTCGATCAAAAAACAATTGGCCTGAACCTGGCGCATTCTATTTATCGCGGCGGGAGAGATTCGCTCCTGATTGAAAGTTCTGATAAAAATATAACGATTGCTGAAAATCAAAAAAGCACAGATCGAATCAATCTTTATTTGAATGTTATTCAAACTTACTATAATTATTTTTTAAATCTTAATGACTATAAAAACCTCCAGCTCCTCAAAAATCAAAGTAAAGAAAGAGTGGATGAAACGAGAAAAAGAGTTCAGGTTGGGCGCTCGCGCCGAGGGGAATTGCTTCAGGCCGAAGCTCAATTGGCCTCGGTTGATGCCCAATTATTTAATGGCCTTGGTTTAGTCAAAGAAAGCGAAGAGCGTTTTTATATTTTAACAGGTCTGGAGCGCGGCAATGATGCTTTTAATGAAGTGATCGCCGTTCCCTCTGAATCAAGTTCGGTTGAATCTTACATTGATTCCGCCTATAATCGCCCAGACGTAAAAAGCAGAGAGCTGAGAAAAGAACTGGCCGAACTCGATTTGAGTTCCTCCAAAGCTCAGTACTATCCAACCCTCGATCTGGCCTCCAATTATTATTTTAATAAAAGAAACACCACGAGCTTTCGGGATTCAAAATGGGATATCGGTTTAACCCTTAATTTTCCTTTGTTTGAAGGAGGAGCGACCAGGGCGAAAGTGAATGAGAGCGTTCAGAAAAAAGAACAGGCGATTTATACTTTGGCCGATTATAAAAAATCCATTCAATTGGATATCACTTCCAAGTATGAAACCTACCACCGCTATTTAGACCAAGTGAAGGCCTTCGATCTGGCCCAGGAAAAAGCCAAAAATAGCTATGATGTGGCGGTAAGAGATTACCGTTTGGGATTAATTTCAAATCTTGATGTCTTAAGTTCTCTCAATCTTTATCTCGATAGTAAACGAAACAGCGAGAAAACAAAAATTCAGGCCATGATGAATTATAAATTACTTGTTGCTGCTTCAGGAGTTCTGCCATGAGTTTATCAACGACCTCTATTAAACACCCCGTTTTTGCCTGGATGTTGATGGCCGCGATGATGCTTTTTGGGGCCCTTTCTTTTCAGAACATGGGAGTTTCACAGCTTCCCGATGTTGATATTCCCAACATTAATATTAATGTTACCTGGGAAGGTGCGAGCCCGGCCGTTGTGGAATCCGATGTTATTGATACGCTGGAGAGTGCTGTTTTGTCGGTGGAAGGAGTGCAATCGATTCAGACTTCGATCCGACGAGGAAGTGCCAATATTACGGTTGAGTTTAGCCTCGAGCAAGATATCGACAAGGCGCTTAGTGATGTTCAAAGTAAAGTCTCTCAGGCCCAAAACAGATTGCCTGATGACGTCGAACCTCCCATCGTTTCTAAGGTCAATCCGGATGACCAGCCGATCATGTGGCTGGCGATTTCCGCCGACAATATGTCGCCGCGCGATTTAATGGCGTTCGTAAGAGACAATATTAAAGATAAATTTTTAACCACTGATGGCGTGGCCGATGTTTTGCTTTCAGGTTATGTCGATCCCAACTTGAGAGTTTGGGTAGATGACAAAAAATTAAATGCACTCCAATTGACGGTGGGAGATATCATCAACACGGTCAGCAGCGAACACTCCGAGTTGCCTTCTGGAAAACTTGAAAATAATCAGATTGAATTTTCGGTCAGAACTTTAGGAGAGGCCCAAAGCCCGGCCGAATTTGAAAAGCTCTCCATCAATCGTCGGGGGGGAAGTCCCAACTACGTGGCCATTCCTTTGTCGCGGGTGGCGCGAATTGAAGATGGTCTTGCCGATATCCAAAGAAGATCGCGGGTCAATGGCGTGGCCTCGATTGGTATCGGGGTAAGAAAACAGCGCGGCTCCAACGCGGTGGCAGTCGGCGAAAATGTGATCAAAAAAATTGAACAGGTAAAGAAGACCTTGCCCAAAGGAATGGAGTTGGGGGTCAATTTTGATTCGACTAAATTTATTAAAGAATCGGTTCACGAGTTAACTTTCACTTTGGTTTTAGCAGCATTGCTGACCGCCTTAGTCTGTTGGGCCTTTCTCGGATCATGGTCGGCCACCCTCAACGTTATTCTGGCCATCCCAACTTCGGTGCTAGGAAGTTTTGTGGTGTTGAACGCTATGGGATTTACCCTTAATTATTTTACCCTTCTGGCCCTCTCCCTGGCGATCGGGATCGTGGTAGATGATGCCATCATGGTTCTGGAAAATATTTTCAGGCATTTCGAGATGGGAAAAAGTAAACGCCAAGCATCGATTGATGGAGCGTTGGAAATTACCTTTGCTGCCCTCGCCGCCACCGTCGCCATCATTGCGATCTTTTTACCGATTGCCTATATGGAAGGGATTATCGGTAAATATTTTTATCAATTCGCCGTGACTATTTCGGTGGCCGTCTTTTTATCTTTAATTGAGGCCCTAACCCTTACTCCCATGAGAACTTCGCAGTTCATGCAAAAACATGAGCGAACAACCCGTCTGGGTAAGGCAATGGATAATGCTTTTAAAGGACTTGAGAGTTTTTATGAAAAAATTCTTCCAATCGTCATTCAGCATCGCCTAAAGGTTATCTTTTTTTCAGTATTTATTTTTCTGGCTTCAGGTTTTTTAATTACCAAACTAAGAAAAGAATTTGTTCCGGCCCAGGATCAAAGCTCGATTTTAATGCGCCTAAAAACCAAGGAAGGTTCGTCTCTGGATTTTACCGATGAAAAAGTTAAAGATGTTGAAAAATATCTTCTGACTAGGCCGGAAGTTGCGCGCTTCTTTGTTGCGATTGGGGGATTTGGAGGAGGAGATGCTTCTAGTTCAACTATTTTCGTTACCCTAAAAGATAAAAAAGAAAGAAAACTGACCCAACAGCAATTGCTTGATGTCATCCGCAAGGATTTTAAAAATTATAAAGGCGGAAAAGTTTTTGTACAGGATACTTCGCTGAGTTCTTTTGCGGGCAGTGGCAGAGGCTTTCCCGTTGAAATAGCGATCTCTGGATCTAACTGGGAGAGTTTAATAAAAACGATCCAGCTCGGGATGAAAGAGATGGAAGACAACGGACAATTTTTGGATATCGATTCCAATTTTAGAGAAAATATCAAAGAACTGGCAGTCATTCCCGATAGAGAAAAAGCACGACTTCGCGGTATTTCTATAACCGACCTAGGGGAGACGATGAATGCCCTGGTAGGCGGAAAAGTTATTGGTAAGTTTACGACGGCAGGACATCGATATGATATTCGTATCCGCTTAGATAAAATGACGGCGGATGAAGGCAATATTGAGCGTATCAAAAAAATCCAACTTCGAAATAATCGGGGCGAATTGATCTCGCTTAACGACATTGCGGAAGTCAAATTTATCGACAGCCTTCAGTCCATCAGTAGACAAGATCGACTAAGAACCTTGAAAATATATGCCAATATTAAAACCGGAGTTTCGCAGGCCAAGGCGCTGGATGAAGCTAAGGCCATACTCCAAAAACATCTTGGCATTGGCTCTGTTATTCTTGATACCGGTAGTGCCAAAACATTTAAAGAATCTTTCGATAGTTTATTTTTTGTTTTAGGCCTGGGAATTATTATTTCTTATATGGTCCTGGCTTCGCAGTTTAATAGCTTCGTTGACCCCATTACCGTCTTGGTGGCATTGCCTTTTTCGGTCTCTGGAGCATTCCTCGCCCTTTATCTGGCCAATCAATCGATCAATATTTATTCGATGATCGGAATCATTCTCCTGATGGGAATTGTCAAAAAGAACTCTATCTTACTCGTTGATTTTACCAACCAGGTTAGAGACAAAGAAGGAACGGAAGGGAAAATGCCGATCACAGAGGCGCTGATCAATGCCTGTCCAAAAAGACTGCGCCCTATTTTAATGACTTCCTTTGCCACCGTGGCAGGGGCGGTTCCGGCGGCCTTCTCCTTTGGTTCAGGGGCCGAGAGTTTAAAGCCCATGTCTTTAGCGGTGATTGGGGGAGTGATCGTTTCCACTTTTCTCACCTTGTTGGTTGTGCCCGCCATTTACAGTTTATTATCTCCCAAAGTAAGAGACAGTGAAAAATTTAAGGATGAGCAGGTATAAAAATGAAAAAGCCCATTGAAACTCTGCAAGAGAATGCCTCTGGATTTTTTGATAAAATCGTTCAAAAGTATTCGGCCGAGATGAAATGCAAAGAGGGATGTTCGAAATGTTGTTACACTGATATTTCAATTTTTGAAGTTGAGAGTGCACGGATTAAAGAATGGTTTAGTCAGCAGAATACTGAAACTCAAAAAGAATTGAAGCTTCTTTGGGCCAGCAAGAATGAATCCGGTGCTTGCAGTTTTCTTTATAATGACCGATGCACGATTTACGAAGCTCGTCCGGTTATTTGCCGAACGCAAGGAGCTCCGCTTTTCCTGGCCACTGACAATGTGCTCGATTATTGTCCGCTCAATTTTGAGGCGGGTGATCCTCCCAAAGAGGACTGGCTCAACCTGGAAAGACTCAATACTATGCTTTCCCTGGCAGCTAAAACCTCAGGGCAAGAAGGGCGTATCAGGCTTAAAAAATTAAAGGCTGCGCTAGCGGCTGACTAGTGTCTCTATTCTTTCAATGAAACGAATTAGCGCCGGGCGATTTTGTTGATAATAATAATTAATTTTTGAATAATCGGGCCACTTGTTATTGGAGAGTTCAATCGTTACTTGAAAATCTTTTCGCCAATAAATACTCCAGTCCTGCATTCCACCATCCACTTCATACCATCCATAGCCGTTGGTGATTCCATTTTCGAAGGCAGTGGAAGCAGCAATATAAGGCGCGTTGGAAGCGTATTCCCGGCTTAACTCTTTAACCAGGGTTTCTTCCGGAAAACGATCCGCCACTGTGTCCCAAGGGTAATTGACCACTTCGGCACCGCCGTGAAAATTGGCAGACAATCTAAATTGGTGAGCGCTTTGCCATTTCATTACTGCTTGGGTTTCTGGCTGTCGCGCTTGAGGAGTGTCTTGATTGTCGGCAGTCGAAAAATCAGGAAAGTCGCGATTTAAATCAGCATAGTTTCCATTGGCGCGAGTGCCAGTCGCGGCACCATCTGGATTCATGGAAACCAGAATATGAATCTGAAATTTATCAAGCAGATTAGTAAGCCTTGGATCTTTGCCATAATTATCGGTGCAGTCTTTGATAAAGCTGAGCATGACTTCTCTGCCGACAATTTCATCACCGTGCATGTTGGCGATGTATTTAAACTCCGGGCGCTCATCATCTACTTTTGCATTTCTTGAAAGTTTCATCACCCATAACTCTCTATTTTTGACAGACTTTCCAATTGAATAGAGTTTGGTGATCGCCGGAAATTTTTGGGCAATAAGTTTTAATTCTTTTTCAATCGCCTCGGGCGTCGGGTATTCGCTTCTCAATTGCTGGTTGGCCGAAAGCATCGGGGTGTAATCGATTAAATTTTGTTGAAGAAAATGTTCCAGCCCGCGAGGACCATAAAGTTCAAAGCCCGTGGCCTTAACATGGTCAATTGTTAACTCTGGTCTCGACTTGAGCAGTTCGAAGACGGCGGGATTGGTTTCATTGATCCAAAAGGATTCTTCTATTTTATGTTTTGAATAGGCGAAGCTCGCCATGGAAAAAAGAAGTAAGGCAAGTCCTGTGCAGAGTTTCATAATCCATCCTGGAAAATGCTTGTTTTTTAGCGAACTCTTTTTAGGATAATTGATGGCAGGATTTTAGGAGATAAAATCAACTAATGTTATGAATTGTTGGAAAAAGGGGCCAAATCACTTGAGCTGTTTAGTTGGATGTTGCCCACAGTGGATATTGGCCGCGAGGTTCGTCTCTAGCCCCGCGGGATAATTGAGCTTGAGATCGGCCATCTTCTGTTGGAATTCGGCGAGAGTGGTATTGGCCCCAATGCGTGGATTGAATTTTTTTTCCAGCTCCAGCGTACTGTAAGGTAATCCTCGGTAATCATGAGCAGGATAAATTTTGGAGGCAGCTGGCAATCTAAATATTTTTTCATGAATACTTTGATACATTTTTTCAGGGCTGCCTTGTTGAAAATCAGTGCGGCCGGTTCCCCTGATCAAGAGTAAATCTCCAGTAAAAATCATCTCCCCCAGCTTGAAGCTCATGCAACTATCGGTGTGTCCCGGAGTGGCGATGGCCTCCAGTGAATAGCTTCCGAAATGGAGTTCATCACCATCATTTAAAGCGACATCCGCACAGGTGCTATTGGCCGCCTTGCTGATGCAAATTTTAGCAGTGGTTCTCTGGCGCAATTCGCCCGAGCCAGTGATATGATCGGCGTGCAAGTGGGTCTCGATCAGATATTTCAAGTTTAACCCCAGCTCGCCAAGCAATTGGTAATCTCTTTCGACACATTCCAAAACACTATCAATTAAAACCGCTTCTCGGGTTAGCTCGTCGGCCAGCAGGTAACTATAGCTCGACGTTTTTGCTTCTATGAGTTGATAAAAAATCATAAGGGCCTCATTGCTTTTAAATGATTTAAAACTAAAAAAATATTAACAAGTTGCTTATGGGAAAAGAAGCTTTGAATTGACCCTCTTGGGCTTTAGGGGTAAATTTTTTTATCAATCCTCTGTTTTCTAGGTGTCATTTATGCTTCGCTCATTTGTTTTTATTTCGCTGCTATTTTCCCGCCTGCTTTGGGCCGATATCAATCCATTGACAATGGCGGAAACGACTCCCACCGCCAAAGAAGAAGTCAAAATAAAAGAAGGGCAAATTCTAAGCGATGAGCAAAAAGAAAAACTAAAAAGTCCGGCCCAAACTATGCGCACTTTTATCGAGGCCATGGATCGAATTAAAAAAGGATCTAGCTCTTCATTTGATGAAGCCATTTTGGCGATTGATCTCTCCGAAATTGATCCAGCCCTAAAGCAGTTAACTGGCAAGATAACTTCAGAGCGACTGATTAATACGATTGATCGCATTGCTAAAATAAGCTACGCCCATATTCCAACCTATAGCATTGGACCTAAATGGTATTTTAGAAAACAAACCGTCAGCGTGGGGAATGATACTCACGATGTCGAGATCGCCATCGCCAAAACGGCGGATGGGGTTTGGAAATTTTCTCCCGAAACGGTGAGTTCAATCGAAAATTTTTATTCTTCTGTGGCGCAATTAAGAGTCGTGGAGGGAGTCACTGAATACCGCAACTGGCGCTCACAAATTAAAGACCGTATGCCGGCATGGACTTCAGAAGAATTCTTTACCTTGAAAAAAGGGCAGTGGCTCGGACTGCTCGTTTTGTTTTTTATTTCACTCGCTTTCATGACCCTCATTCGTTTTCTTACGACAACTTATTTGAGCTATAAAGTGAATCAACAATATCTTGATTTCAAAGCGGTTGATCAATTTAAATCCACGCGGCCGTTTGGCTTACTGGCCTTTGCTCTTACCTGGATGATCGGCATTCGTTTTCTGGAATTTGATATTGGCACCTTTGAATTTTTCGGGCGGGCTTCTTATATCATGACCGCTTTTTTTATGGTTTGGTCAGCGCTCAAAGTGGTAGACTACGTGAGTTTACATTTCGAAAAGCTGGCGGAAAGCACCTCTAATAAATTTGATGATGTTTTAGTTCCCATGCTTAAAAAAACATCCAAGGTTTTGGTTATTGCTTTTGGAGCGATCTTGATTGCTCACAGTTTAACTTTTGATGTCGCCAGTATTCTTGCCGGTCTGGGGATTGGGGGGGTTGCCATTGCCCTCGCCGCCAAGGACACAATTTCAAATTTATTTGGCTCGGTGACAGTCCTGATGGATCGTCCCTTTCAGATAGGTGATTATGTCTCTCTGGAAAAAACGCTGGAAGGAACTGTCGAACAGGTCGGCTTTAGAAGTACCCGCATCCGAACACCTTATAATTCATTAGTGACACTTCCCAATAGTGTTCTGGCCAATATGGCGATTGATAATTACGGCATGCGGAGAGTTCGCCGCTATAAAACCTTTGTGCAGCTTGAATACTCGACACCTCTGGCGAAGATCGAAGAGTTTTGCGAAAGACTGAGATATCTTATTCAACTCAATCCACTTATTCAGAAAGACAATGCCATTGTTTCTCTTTATGAAATGAGTTCCAGTTCCATCGATATCATGGTCACTGTTTTTATTGTGACGGAAGATCTTAAAATCGAACTGGCCGAACGCCATAAGTTCATCAGCGATATCTTAAAATTGGCCGCCGAGATGAAAGTTGTATTTGCTTATCCAACTCAGACCGTAGTTGTAGAGAACAAAAACGCCGAATAAAGCTAAAACCGCAAAAAGTTGGCAGCCAAGACCTGCCACGATCACCCCTCGCCAGCGCTAAATAGGTGATTCCTGAAGGGGCCGCTCGATTATTTCGTGCCATGGCCTTTTGCTCTTATACTCTCTAGATCGCTCTCTTCCACCTTAACCATCCCGGGGGAGAATCGATAGGAGAGAAGTCTATGCATATGACGACAAAAAATTCTGTAAACAGCGAGACACCAAATCACTATTCGTTTTGGAGTTATTGTTTTGCACTAGTTTCAGTATTTGCCCTTGCAGATGTATTAACTGGAGGTCTGCTTAGAGAGTCTCTATTTCAGCATAAAATTGAATATGGTGTAGCGATGCTCGCTATGATTGTGACGGTTGGAGTTTATGCCTCAGATGGGCCGCCTGGACTAAAATTCGTGCGCGAGTGCTCACGTCACAAGTTATGAAGAAAGATTAATTAAAAATCAGTGAAGATAAAAAAAAGGGCCTTGTGGAGGGCCCTTTTTTTTGTCTTAGACGCCAAAATTGGCGTGTAAGATGTGGGGTGGAGGGAAATTAAAGTTATCTTTACTTAGGGGGCCGGTACTTAGCACCGATCTTATGCCTGTAAGACAGTTAACTTGTAACAGGATAAGAATGAATGACGTTTAAAAGTTGGAGTTTGTACCAGAAGATTTCGGGACTGGTCGGCCTATTGATATTTTTTAGTGCAATTTCTACCTATTATTCGATTCATAGTTTAAAGAGCATTCATTCAACCATCGAGCAACTGGCCCACGTCCATTTTGAGGCAAGAGCATTGTCTTCTCAGATCACGGATCGTCAACGTTTTATGGTTATTCAAACTCGAAATATTATCATTGAGAGTGATGTAAAAAAACTAGCGAACATCATGAATGGTTTCCTCGAGGCCGGCCAGAAGCAAGACGAACTCTTTAGCAAGATAGAGCCTTTGCTGGATCAGGCGGCAAAAGCTGAACTCACTACTTATAAAGAAAATAGAAGCAAGTGGTTTGAGCTTATTAAAAAAGCTTATGACTTGAGACTAAAAGGTCAAACCGAAGAAGTTGCGACTATCATTTTTGCCGCCCAGACTGATATTTTAAATGGGATGCTTAAGACTCTTGATACCATTCGCGGAATTACCACCGTAAATGCAGAGGCCGCTGGAAACGATGCTGCAACACAAGTTTCAACCGCCACCACTGTCTCTATCGCCCTTGGATTACTTTCAGCAATACTCTCTGCGCTGATCGCCTTTTTTGTCATTAACGGCTTAAAGTCTTCTATTCAAAGAATCGTCGGTACACTTAGCGAAAATGCCCGCCTGGTTGCCAGTGCGTCTCACCAGATTGCTTCGACCGCCGAAGAATTGTCTCAGGCCAGTACCGAGCAGGCCACGTCTTTAGAGCAAACTTCTTCTTCCATTGAAGAAATGAATTCGATGGTTGGAAAAAATTCTGATAATGCTTCCAAGGCAGCATCGACCACTCATGAATCAAGCATCAACGCGAAAGAAGGGCAGGACGTTGTGGCCAAGATGATTTTAGCAATGGGTGATATCAATCAAAGTAACAATTCAATTATGGAGCAAGTTGATTATAGTAATCAGCAGATCACTGAAATCGTCCAGGTCATTAAAGAAATTGGATTAAAGACAAAAGTTATCAATGATATCGTCTTCCAAACCAAACTACTTTCTTTCAATGCTTCAGTTGAAGCGGCCCGAGCGGGAGAGCAGGGGAAAGGATTCGCAGTCGTGGCGGAAGAAGTGGGGAACCTCGCCCAAATGAGTGGTAATGCCGCCAAAGAAATTACGGAACTGCTGGATAATAGTATTCATAAAGTAGAAAGTATTGTTAATGAAACTAAAACCAAAGTCGGAGCGCAAGTTCTGACCGGAAAAGAAAAAGTTAACGTTGGAACTGAGATTGCCAATCAATGTGGTGAAATTTTAAATACGATCGTTATGGGAGTGAGTAGCATTTCCAAAATGGCCGAAGAAATTTCAGTGGCCAGCAATGAACAAGCACTAGGGGTGAATGAAATCACTAAGGCCATTTCTCAGTTGGATTCTGTGACTCAACAGAACTCGGCCACTAGTGAGGAGACGGCTAGTGCGGCGGAAGAACTTTCAGCTCAGGCGGAATCACTTAGCAATGCGGTGGAAGAACTGGTGGCAACGATTGATGGCACCGGCAAAAGAATGGTGGTTGAAAGAACAGTGATTTCAAAAAATAGCGGGAGTTCAGAAAAAAAATCGGTGAAGCCCGCACCTATTCCAACTCCGATGAAAAAGACTGCCGGAATGGATGGGGTACCAAGCCATAACCACGCGGGCTTTGAAGATGTTTAATCAGCTCGAGGCCAAGTGCCATTTAAATTGGCAATTGGAAAAAGAAGATCTCGATTATTTCCGCGAAAAAATTGCCATCCTTTCTGGTATTTCCATGAAAGAGAGCAAAAAAGAACTTTTATCGACAAGGCTCAGAGGACGGGCCCAGCAACTGGGGCTGGACTCCTTTAGTGGCTACCGCCATTATCTGATGGAGCAAGCGGAGTCTTCGGCCGAATGGCAAATCTTTATCAATTTGCTGACAACCAATAAAACTGATTTTTTCCGTGAGCCAAAACATTTTGATTTCTTGGAAACAAAATTTATTCCCGAGTGGCTTACCCAAAATAAAAAAACATTGAAAGTCTGGTCATGTGCCTCTTCCACTGGAGAAGAGCCTTATACCCTGGCCATGGTTTTGGAGCGCGCGCTGCCGCCCAGAATTGAATTTCAAATACTGGCCACTGATATTGATACCGCCGTTTTGGCCCGTGGGGCAAATGGGGTTTATGCCAAGTCAAGGCTGCACGAAATTCCAGCAAAATATCACGAATCAAGTCTCTGTCTTGGCTCGGGAGAAGTGGAGCCATGGTTTGCCATTAAAAAAAAATTGCGAGACAAAATCACTTTTCAGCATTTCAACCTGACGAGTGAAGGAAGGCCGAGTGAAGATGAGTTCGATCTCGTTTTTTGTCGTAATATTCTTATTTATTTTCAAAAAGAAACTATCGCTCATGTCGCGCAGAAAGTTTTTGACCAGAGTGAGAAATTGGGGGTTTTGGTTATTGGCCATGCCGAATCGTTGCATGGAATAAGAACCCAATGGAAAATGGTCGGGCCTTCAATTTTTAGAAAAGATGAAGGCCGCTAGTCATGTATAGCTTTTATCTTTTCTTGATAAAACCAAGTGTCGCCAAGCTGGCAGAAGTCATTTTGTAAAGCAGCCTCATTCCCACGTTGGCATCCCATTCATTGTTTTTATCTTTGGGATTGGGTGCTACTTCCACCAGGTCAAAACCAACCAGCTTTTTGCCGCTTTTAACGATCTCATTGATAATCAACATGACTTCCTGATAATCAAGTCCGCCTGGAACTGGGGTTCCAGTGTTAGGGCAAAAACGTGGATCGAGTCCATCGATATCAAAGGAGATATAAATATGTGGAGGCAAGTGGGCCACGATTTCTTGTGCGATCTTTTGGAAACTTTCGCCACTCATTTTTCTTCGGGCGAGAGTTTGGTCAAAATACATTTCAACTTTTTTATTACTCTTGGTGTATTCAAATTCTTGTTCACAGAAGTCGCGAATTCCAACTTGTACCAGTTTTGAAACGCCAGGTATTTTTTCCATTACATTATGCATGATTGAGGCATGGGAATTGGTAAACCCCATATAGGCAATCCGGGTATCGGAATGGGCATCAAAGTGCAACACTCCAAGTTTGGGATATTTTTCGGCATAAGCTTTAATCGCCCCAAAAGGAGTAGCGTGATCTCCACCGACAATGACTGAGATTTTATTTTTATCAAGTAATAACTTCGTTTCATTATAAACAATCAGGTTTAACTCTTCACAAATCTGGTTGACCTTTGCCAGGTTTTTTTGAAGCACTTTATTTTTCTTCATGGCCTCATCATCAGCATCGATGATTTTTTTAGCAAGCAGTCGCCCTTCAGTATTAAGTTTTTTAATTTTGGCACTTTCTTTTTTCATAAAAAGTCCGGCCTGATAAGCATCGACGAAATCCAGGTCAAAAAAATCAATTTGCTCACTGGCCCCTAAAATGGCGCCGGGTCCCTTGGAGGTTCCTGCCTGATAAGAAGTGGTGACGTCCCAAGGAACTGGGATATAGACGACTTGAGCTTCGGTTTCTTTGAAGGGAAGACCGTAGATGCCGTCTTTGGAAGTTGCTTTTGCATTGGGGTCGATGATTGTTTTGGTCATAAATCTTCTCTTTAATATTTTTTAGTTTTTCAATTAATATAAACGGGGGTTGTGAAGTAATAAATACTTCGCCGTCTCGTATAAACCTTTCGTCAAGTTTTCCATTTCGCGGTATTTATCCGGAAATTTTTCTTTCACATTGTCTTCCGGGAACTCATCAGCATGACGAACTAAACGGCCTTGACCATTATAGGGAATATACTCAAAGTAAAATTCATCATCAATCAAACTAATGTGATAAGGCGCATACCAATTATAAGAGAAGGCCGCTCTTTTTGAATCAAGCTGTGTATTGAAGAGGTCTTTCCCAAAACTTCTTGTCTTATAAGGAACTCCTGCCAAACCGGCCACCGTCGGCATGATGTCCATTTCGGAAGCGATTTTATTATCAACCCCGGCAGGTACATATTTGGGAGAGTGCACTACCAGCGGAACGTGGAACCCATTGGCCAGGTTTTTCCCCCACTCTTTAACGTTTTTGGCATTATTGTGAGGCAGGCTGTGGTCTCCAAAAATAAGGAAGATGGTGTTGTCGTACCATTTTTCTTTTTTTGCCATTTCCATAAATAGACCCAGAGAGTGATCCTGGAGTCTCATGGCATTGTATTCTTCAATTGATTCAAATCCGTAATCGCGCAATTCTTTTTCAGAAATTTCTTTTGTGGTAAGCACTTTAAATCCATCACTATCATCTGGGATAGAATAAGGACGATGGAACCCTGAAGACTGCAATAAAGCAAAGAAAGGTTTGTTCTGACCTTTTGCTTTCAGCGCCTCATTGGCCTCTTTAAATAAGTTGAGGTCTGATATTCCCCAAACGTCTACCTTGGGGCTTTTGTAAGACCCTTCTTCGTAAATTTGAAGATCGGGAATATTGTAGGAGAGCACGCCGCGAATATTTCCCCAGTTGGCACTACCACCTAAAAAATAAAATTTTTCATATCCATGGAGTTCACCAATCGAGGTGTGCTGATTGACGACAAATGGATTTCTTGAACCCGTTTTTACTTTTGAAGTATCAGGCAGAGATGTTACCGCCGCAAAAATTGAACGAGCGGTCGCGACCGTCGGCGTATAAAAGCGGGTAAAGAGTAATGACTCTTTTGAAAGTCGGTCAAGATTTGGTGTCGGGTTGACCATTGAGCCACCAAGCCCGGTTTTGTAATAGCCCATGGACTCCATAATGATGACGACCACATTTGGTTTTTGCTTAAGTCGATCCGGGTTTGCTGGAAACTCGCGGATAAAATTTAACTTTTTTTCGTCATAATGAGGCCCATTTTTATCGACCCCTAAAAAATCAGCAACAATGGGGTAGGCTTGATGAACTTTTTCTTCTTCAAAATCACTTTTTCTAAAGGAGTATGTATCAACCACATAAAGAATTGGGTTGAGTGCTAGATTGGAGGAATAAGCATCCGGTGAAGCAAAGGCCACTGACCAGCGAAGCGGGTAGCGCTGAAAACTTCCATAAATTCCAAGTGCCATAACAAAAAAGAAAACGACGTGACTCAAAATTTTTTCTTTTTTACTGCCAGCATGCCAGGCCTCAAGTTTAGGAGAAACAAATTTCTTCATTAGCCAATAGCTGAGAGCACAGACGGCCAGGATAATGATCAAGAACAGCGGCCAGGGATAAGACTCGCGCACCATTTGAAAAGAGATGGCCGGATTTTGTAAAAACTGAATGACCGTAGAGTTCAGTCTGGATTTTAGATAAGCATAATAGCCGGCATCAGTGATAAATAAAAAAGAAAGCATTCCCATCAAGAGAGAATAAAAAATATTATTAAAACTAATTTTGGTCGTGTTTTTAATCGGAAGATTAATAAAGATCAGGGCCGGGATTAAAAGAATCAAACTTAAGCGTAAATCAAAACGCAATCCTAGCATCAAGGCCCTACCAATCAGCTCACTGCTGCCAGGGGTAATGTCGCGGGAAAAATAGGCTAAAAAACCGAGTCGAAAAATACTAAAAAGTATTAATTGCACGGCAAGCAGCGAATAAAGAAATTTAAGTTTCGGTGTGTTGAAGAGTTTATTTTTCATACTCGTTTATACGTTAAATCAGTTGAAAAATAAATGACTTTCTATTGAGCTTGCGCCGCTGGGCAACAGTAGCAAAAAAGGCGTTGTTGAATGTTTTCGGCCACCGTGCTTACCACTGGGGCCATCAAGTGATGGGGCTCCTTTCCCGGATAGTAGATTACTTCTATATTTTTGGCTTCAATATCCCGATAAACGACTGTTTTACTGGCCTGTATTTTGACGGTCCAATCATTTTGAGAAAGGAAAAGTTGGGTGGGTAATTTCAATTTGCTCGCTGCTTGCTCTTGTTTATAAACCTGCAGACCAAGTTCTTTAATTTCTCTGGCGGCGCTGAGGGGTATGCGCTGGTTGTAGGAGGGGCGATCGAGGGTCATGACTCGCAGGTCGGGAAATCTGGAAAGAGCATAGGCGAGATCGACTGAAATATTGTTGATTAATTTTTCCAGAATAGGATCGAGACAACTTAATTTTTTTCCCACTCGTTGAACAAAATAGGGAGAGATCAGATGCAAACTTTTTAAGGAGGAAGGAAGGGGAGCGTTTCGCGATTGGCGAAGGAGGAAATCATGAAGTAAAAGTGCGCCGGTTGAAAAACCAACCGCCCTCACTTCATCAAAAGACTCGAGCACCAGATTAAACTGTCTTTGCATCTCAAGGCGCCAGCGATTTTTATCAAATGCATTGGCAATGCTAGAAGTAGCGCCGTGACCGGGAATCAAAAAAGCAACAACCGTCCAGCCGGCCTTGATAAATGGTTCGGCCAAAAAAAGCATTTCATTGGGAGACCCCATATATCCGTGTGCTAGAAAAAGAGCACGGCTTTGATGAGGATCGCCTTCGATCCATCGGGCCTTGGTCACTTCAGACATAAGATAATCTTTTTCCAGCCCCTGATACTCTTGGTAGAGTTCCTGGTTAATTTTTAGAAATTGCTCTCTGCATTTTTCGCGATTTAATTTCACTGGGCGACACTCGTGCCAATATCGCGTGGATCAGCGACGGCATGAAAGATATCTTTTTCTCTGGAAACCGCCATCACGTTGCAGGGAACGGGATTGATACGGACCTCGTGGCCCATTTGTTGGAGGGCCGCCAAAGTTTGAACAGAGGGACCGGGAGGATCGATATCTAAAATGTCTGGTTTCCATTGATGGTGATACCTGATGGCCGCTACCGATTCAAAAAGAGGAATTTTAAATTCGAGATAATTTAAAATAGTCTGTGCCACGCAACTGATAATCCTTGTTCCTCCCGGGGCGCCGAGACTCATAAGACTCACTCCATCTTTAACTACGATGGTAGGAGACATGCTACTTAGTGGAGTTTTACGGGGCTCAATAGAGTTGGCGGCACCACCAATTGCGCCAAATAAATTGGAAGCTCCAACTTGCGCGCTGAAATCATCCATTTCGTTATTTAAAACAATTCCGGTTCCTGGAACCACAATACTCGCCCCCATGTAACCGTTGATGGTTTGAGTGGTACTAACCGTATCACCATTTTTATCCATGATTGATAAGTGAGTGGTTTCGGTATGCTCAGGGTTAAAAGCGCTCACTTCTCCCGCTTCAACTTCCGAAGCTTTTCGGGCAGCAGTCTCTGAAAATTGGGATCGCCGTAATTGAGCATATTTTTTAGAAGTTAAAATGCTGGTCGGAACACTGACAAAATCGGGATCTCCCAGATAGCGGGCGCGGTCGGCAAAGGCCGATTGCAGAGCGGACGCCGCGAGATGAATAGAGTGGGCAGAAAGAATTCCTTGCTCGCTCAGCTGGTCTTGCTCCAACATGTTTAAAAACTGAATGACATGAACTCCTCCCGAACTAGGGGGAGGCATTGAATAAATGTCATTTCCTTTATAAGACCCGATTAAAGGCGCTCTCCATTTTACACGGTAAATTTTTAAATCTTCTTTGGTAATCAGACCTTTTAATTTTTTAGAAAAGGAAGCGAACTTGGCAGCGGTCTCTCCCTGATAAAATCCAGCTCTTCCTTTATTGGCAATTCTTCTTAAAGTCTTTGCTAAATCTTTTTGAATCAGCACATGCCCGAGCGCTAAGGGCGCTTGATGAGCATCAAGAAAAATGCTGCCGGCCTCTGGGTCTTGGGCCAGCACGGAAGCTTTTTGACTCAGGGCCTTGGCCAGGCTGGGATAAATGGGGAATCCATTTTCAGCTAAAGAGATGGCCGGCGCTAAAATTTTTTGGAGCGGAAGGCGACCGAATTTTTGATGAATCTCAATCAGACCCGCAACGAGTCCTGGAACAGCGCTGGCCAGAATTCCATTCTGGGAGAGAGTGGGATTGGCCTTTCCATCTGCCCCAATAAACATATTGGCCCGGGATCTAAGCGGTGCTCTTTCTCTGAAATCAACAGCGTAAACTTTTTTGCTCTTTGCCTCTCGAAACAGCATAAACCCACCTCCGCCAATTCCGGTTGAGTGGGGTCTTTCTACCGCCAAAGTAAAAGAGGCCGCGACAGCGGCGTCAATGGCGTTGCCACCGAGAGCATAGATGTCGTGTGCTGCTTTGGTGGCATAGATTCCTTGAGTCGCGACGGCGTATTGTGGTCCGTGTGCTTCTGCCTTTTTAAGATCCGTTTTAATGGTGTTGGCCAGAATGACCGGCGCGGCCTTGGGGTGCTCACTGCTCTTTAGCGGGAACTGGCATTGAACCAGAAAGAGGGAGAGACTGATGGCGATGTATTTGTGTAGATTAAACATCTACGTAATATAAATTTTTTTGGCCCCTTTGACCATTATCATAATGACACTGGGGCCAGTTGCTCCAGTTAAACGCAGAGCATCTTGTCGCTAGAAAGACAAGGAATAGCTGCTTTTGGCAATTGGCATTAGCTTTGCTTTACCCCTCCTCGTTGACCGCGGTTAACAAATCAAATCGAGTGGGGGGAGTTCATGAAAGGTCTTAAGAGTCTAATGGGTCTGCTAGTTTTATCGCTATTATCAACTTCATGCTTGAAGCTGGATGGACAACTGGATGTGAAGCAGGCAATGTCCGCCAAAAAAAAATCTGGTTTTTTAAATTTAAAAACAAAAGAAATTAAAATTGAACCCGATCTCTACAACGCAGAATTAAAAATTAATGGCAATAAAAGTTACACCCTGAAACTTGAAGGTCGTGATAAAATCCTTATCCCAATCAAGGGAGAAAAAGATTTGAACATTCCCAATAATGGTCAGATCGCTATTTCTCACAACGATATCAATCAGCCCTTTGATCTACGTGGAGATATAAAAACAAACATCACACACTCAGGTGGAACAGACACGGTTGAAGATTGCTCATGGACCGTAACTGAAAATCACTGCCAGAAAATTTGTGACAAACCAGATGCTTGTACCATTGAATGCAAAGATGTGCAGGTTACATTAAAAGGACGCCACCAAGTCTCTTACCACTACAGAACCACCCACCGGGATTTAAGCATCGATTTCTTAAAAGCGGATAAACCTGAAGTCCTTGCCACTTTTACCGGTAGTGATACTCAAGTTGATCGTATCACTGATTTTGAAGGTGTTTGCCGCTAGTCAATTAGAATTTGAAATCAACCAACTCGCTGCTGAACTTTTCCAAACGCAAAGATATGTCCTGCTCAAATTCATCTTTTGGAATTTGGGCAGCTTCATAGAACTTTGATTTTTTAATTTCCAAGATTAAATCAAATGGTAAATATTCTTCCATCGAAAGAAGCTGTTCCGGCAAACTGTTTATCAGTCCTCTGAAAGCTCTGACATATCCCAAAGCATGATTCTGGCGGCCATGGCCTTCAAATAAAGCGGCTATAATCTCGGCCTTCTCCGGCATCGTCAATTCCTTCGCACTCCCTAGCACAGCTCCCCAGTCATCCATAAAAGGCCCCACGGGGACCAGGTAGCGATGAGAATTTCTTAGGCATTTTGGCTGGCGGAGAGACATATGGCGATGATTTTCAACCGATAAAAATTCTTTATTCACTAATCCGGTAAAATAAAGAATGGGAGAGTAACTTTCATTTAGCCTATGGCCCAATTTATAGATACGTTTTTTGAATGGATCGTCATCACTCATTTGCCACTGGTCAATAACTCGGTCAAGATCGCCAAAGTTGTGGGCCATCAAAGCACTGGAACGTAGATAATTGATATGGTCTCTTTTTTCTCTCAGCTCCAGCAGGAGATTCTCTTCTTTTTCGACTTCCGCTAAAATAACGTCGGCGACCTCAGCGGCCAGCTCCATTTTTTTATTTTTGATGAGCGCACAATAGGCACCAATCGCGACACTTAACCACGTTCCTTCATGGGTGCTCATAACTTGATTGCGAGATGGATTAAAAGATTTTCGATTGGTTACTTGAGTGTAATCCCAAGTCCAGGAAGCAATGGTGAGTTTGGCCATTCGTTCAATATGGCGTCCGATGTCTCCATGTTTCCAAAGTCCTTCGCGGATTTGATTGTCGACATCGGTTGGAACAAATGTTCCTGCCGTTGCCCAATGGGCACTGAGGCAAATGTGAAAGTATTCAGTGAGGTCGATGTTTTTTAGTTGGTTGAGATTTTTTTTGTAAAAAATAAGTTTCGCCAAAAAGGCCCTGCTTGGCCCGGTGCTATCCAGCTCTCCCTTAAATAAAAAGGGGGCAGTATTCTCTACGTTTTTCAATAAAATATTGGGAGCAATCCCGTTCAGGGTGAGACCGGATTGCAGTTGTTTTTTTGCCATAATTCTTAAGTTAGCTCCCTTTTAAAAAATAGTACCCAAAATCGCAGGACGTCTGTAAAGCTTACATGTCTGCTAAATAAGCTTTGGTGCTTTATTGCACTGGAGATAAAATAATGGTCTATGAAGTTTATAGTTATACTCTTATTCGGGATCATTTTCCAGCCGTCATTTGCCGCCGAAAGATTCATTGCGATCGATGGTCCTAATTGCCTAAATGGAGCTCTGGTGGCCACTGGTGTTCTTCCTCATCACCGCTACACCTCCAACAGTGAAATGTGGGTCAAGCTCAAGTCCAGCATGTGCAAAAAGGTCAAAAATAAAGCACGGCAAAGAGGCGATATCGGTATACTTTTAGATCTTGGTCCCTTTGCAACTCCCAATATCATTTCCCATGCCTTTGTTTATCTTGATGATTTGGTATCGTATGAAAAAAGAGGTTATGGAAAAACAGAGCCCTATCATACCCTTGCCACCATGGATATTCTCAATAGTTACGATTTAGACGATATCGAAGGCGAGTCCGTTGAGTTTTACCGCTGTGAGAACTGGTTGGCCTTTCAGTCGGCCCAAAAAAAGAATATATCAAAAAAATTAGAAGCAGCATTAATTGAAACATTGAAACTGGAAGAAATGCTCCATCAGGCCATCAAGTCTGAGGACAGATCTTTTTCTTTAGTCAAAAATCAAATTTTTAAAATTGCCAAACAAATGACTAAAATGCCTTTGAGCAACAGTGAAATAATATTCAGCAAAGATATCGCGGCACGATTGGTTTCAATTTCGTCGCAATTAAATGCCTTGGGTGATTCCGAGCTCCGGAGCATCACACACACGTGGGAGTTTCAAGAGCAAGGAATTAACGACGTTTTCTTTTTGTTAAGTGAAGTAGCTGATCGTAAAATTTGAGTTCAGTCCGTATTCCTATGGACTACGTCAATTAATGTTTCAAGATCCAATGGCTTTTTCAGGCAATCTCTAAAATGATAGACGTCCAGGTCGTCGCATTTCCCTGCTGCTGATAGAATGATCGTCGGAATGCTCGCCAGCCTGCTGTCTTTTAATTGTACTTCTCTGAATTGATAACCGTTCATCTGGGGCATCATGATATCCAAAAGAATCAGGTCCGGCATTTGGGGAGCTTCACTTAAATAGTCGATTGCCTCTTTTCCATTGAATGAACATTTAAGCTCAAAACCTTCTTCTTCTAGGATTGATTGAATCGCCTCGCTGATGTCCAGATCGTCTTCTACTAATAAAATAGTTTTCTTGGAATTCATGTAAGATTCTCCTCTGGTAATTCAACGACAAAAACAGACCCCTGATCTGATGAGCGCTCTACGAAAAGTTTTCCTTTATGGGCATCAACAATTTGTTTGCTGATATAAAGACCTAGGCCAAGGCCTCCTAAGTTTTCTCGAGAAGCGACTCGTTCGAATCTATTAAAAATTCGATCTCGATCTTCAAGCGCAATACCCGGTCCTTCATCTCTGACTTCTATTTTGGCAATGTGGTCTTTATTTAAAATGTTGATGTGGATTGTTTTATTAGGAGCATATTTTGAAGCATTGCTGAGCAGATTGGTCACGACTTGTTCAATTCGGATTTTATCCCATAGACCGATTGTATCTTTCTCAACGACAAAATCAATCTGATTATGGATGTCTTGTAATCGCTGAGAGTATTGAACAATGGCCTCATTGATTATTTCTTTCAAACTGCAATAATCTTTCTTTAAATTGAACTTTCCAGATGTAATTCGTGAAACATCTAAAAGATCATCAATGAGGGTAGAGAGTCTGTTAATCTGACGTTCTGAGCTTTCGGCCATCTTTTGTAATTGTTCTGGTGTTAAGGAGCTGATTTTTCCGTTTTTTGCCTGGCGTGCAATTCCTTGAACCTGCAGTTTTAAAGGGGTGAGAGGAGTTCTTAACTCGTGAGAGGCGATAGACAGAAATTCGTCTCGTGCTTCAACTGCTTGTTTGGCATTGTCGTAAAGTATCGAGCGATGAATGGCCTGAGCACATTGCCGCGCTAGCGCCATCATGAAATCCTTTTCATCTTGATTAAATTGTCTATCGTGAGTGAAACTGAAGGCCAGAACCCCCAGCCTCTCGCTGCCGATCAATAACGGGAGGCACGCCATGGTATGGGCCAAGATAACTTCATCTTCTTTAGCGTCCAGGGCGGAGTATCTTTTTAAATCCTCAATGCTGCTAAAAAGAGGGGAACCGAAATGGAGTACTTCTGTAATGGGTAAGTCGGAAGTAACGGGAACTCTTTTCCATTTTAAATATATCTCTTTGTCGAATCCCTCCATCTTTTGTATCTCCAGGAATTTTTTGTCGGCCGAAAGGAGGGCGATTTGGGCTGAATAGGCCCCCAAAAATTCATAGGCCTGTTCAAAAATAATAGTGTAAACCTGGTCAGGGATGAGTGCTTCGGAAAGCGAAGCCGCAATATTTTGTAGACGTCTCGATCTTTCCAGTGATTGATTTAAATTATCCTGAGTGCTCTTTAAGGAAACAACCATATTGTTAAAGGCGTTAGTCAATTGGCCAATTTCATCAAATTCCAAGATTTTTGCCTGGTGTTCTAAATCTCCCTGCGAAATGCGATTTGTCGCTTTTAGCAAATTAGAAAGAGAGAGTTCAATTTTTTTGGAAATGGATAAACCAAAAGTAATAACGAATACAAAAAAAATAATGGCGACGATTGAGGTCACGGCAATCGGTTCAAATCTGTTTTTGTAAGTTTGTGCAAAAATTTCCGTAGCTTCATTTTTGATAAAGAATTGAATTTTACTGAGAGTCTCTTTTGCCTCCAGTAATAACTGCCTGGCCAGGAGTATCTCTGCTTTTACTTTATTCACAGCGAGTGATTGGTTAAGTTTTTGAATAATCGTTCGGTAGCGAATGTCGTATTGAATTTGTATTTCATTGAATGTTTTTAGTAGGGTTATCAATTCTGGGAAATTTTCGGACTCAGCAATGCTGTCATTAGTTAATTTTAACAAAAGACCACTGTTTTTATCGTGGAGCAATTGCAAATCATCGACGGATTTTTGAGTTAATGTTTTATCCAGATTTTTTTCAGCATTATTTACAAGCTCAATGGCTTGAGAGTTAAAGTTGAGTAACAGATTTGCAGTATTGAGATTTTGCAAACCATGCAGAGTGTTTATGCTGGAGAGGTAGACGATAACGGTACAAAACACAATGAAGATGACGATAATGCTCATGATCCGTTTCAAACGACCAGTGATGGAAGTAGTCTGTTTGAAAGTCTTTTGAATCACACTTTTATTCCCTTTGTATTATTTCCAGAAAGAAATTATGAGTTTTTTATAGCAATTCGAATTTTGCTAAGCAAATTAAATAAGTCATCACTTTAATGTATATATAAAAAAACATGATGAGGGGAGTTGTTTTAAAATCGACACTCGTAACACCTTAGCTGTTTTCTGATTAGAATAATGGGCATAATGTTTAGAAGAGAATAGGTGCCTCAGTGCCTCACAAGGTAATTAATGAATTATTTAACTGGTAATGAAAAAAAATATTCCCCTGCTAGATCTAGTTGGATGGTTTTTATTATCGGTTTTGTAGGCACCCTTTTTTTCACCTATCGAGAATACAGGTCACTTCAAAATCAAAAAAAAGAAGTATTTGAAATAGAAATTTTAAATATACAAAAAAATATTAATAACCGTCTTGCTCAGTATGAAAATATTTTGATCCAGGCGAGAGCTTTTTTTCTTAATAGCGATACAGTGACCAAAGTAGAGTTTGCGAAATATGTTGAAGATGCTCAACTTTTGAAAAATTATCCGGGATTTTTTAGACTGGGTTATACTGAAGTCTTTGATCCTCACCATTTGTCCGCCAATATTGCAAAAATTAGAAAGCTTGGATTCAAAAATTATGAGATTTGGCCTGATACGCCACGAGATGCTTACCACGGTATCGTTTTCCTGGAACCATTAAATTCACTAAGTGCAACAGCGATCGGCTACGACATGTTCACCAGTCCACTTCGGCGTGAGGCGATGGAGCGCGCGCGCGACAGTGGGCAAGCAATATTGACCAAAAAAGTAATGTTGGTACAACAAATTAAAAATGAGAGGGGACATCACACGGGGATAATACTGTATTGTCCTATCTATCAACCCAATAAGAAAGTTGAAACCATTATTGAGAGAAGACAAAATCTTAAGGGGTTTATCTTTAGCGTTTTTATACCAGAAGATCTTTTTGCCAGCATTTTCGCTAACACAAATCTGCAAGTTAATTTTGAAATTTACGATGCAGCAGTGATGAATGCCCAAAGTCTATTATACGATCATGATAAAAAACCCCATTTTTTGAAAAAAAATCATAACCCAGATCTTGAAGACATTAGTATTCTTAAAATTAACGGTCAGGAATATCACTTGTACGCCAATTCGGCACCTGGTTTTGAATACGTAAGAAGTTTTTCTTATCTCTGGATACTTCTGGGGGGTGGTATCCTCACAATCTTATTAACCTGGATTGTTGTTGTCAGCAAAAGGCAGGAAGAAGAAAGCCTATCGAGGGTTCATGAACTGCAAGAGGTTCAGCAAGATCTTCTGACATCCCAAAATGCTCTTCGTGAAGCCATCGATACCAGGGATGAATTTATTTCAATTGCTTCTCATGAGTTAAAAAATCCGATGACTTCTTTAAAACTGCAAGCTCAATTATTGCAACGGCAATTGAGAAAGGCTCAGGATTTAAATGAATACCGAGAGCGCATTGAAAAAGCCTTAGTGCGGGTTGATGATCAGATTTCTTCATTGAATAGATTAGTGGAAGATATGTTGGATATTTCCAGATTGCGCACAGGGAAGTTAAAAATTATTACATCAGAGTTTAACATGGCCGATGTTATACTGGGGTCAGTCGATGCACTTTCAGAATTGGTGCGGGCGGAAGGTTACCCACCGATTGTGGTCGAAATTACTGGAAACCTCATCGGAACTTGGGACAAAGTGAGAATAGAGCAGCTGGTTAATAATTTGTTAACGAATGCCATCAGATATGGAAACAAAAAAACGATCACTATCAAGGGCTGGGAGCTGGAGCACACGATAAGAGTTTCAGTTCAAGACCAGGGCATTGGCATTTCGAAAATTGATCAGGAAAGAATTTTTGATCGTTTTGAAAGGGCCACCTCAACTAATGAGGATAGCGGTCTAGGCGTGGGGCTCTTTATTTCCTTGCATATTATTGAGGCCCATCATGGAAAAATATGGGTGGAGAGTGAAGTGGGAAAGGGGGCCGTTTTTACCTTTGAATTACCAAAAAGCAACTAAACAGCTCCCTCTTTAAAAGTTAAAGGTCAGTGTTGGCGTTTGGAAAGATCGCATAAGGCACTTTCTAGTGTATTCGGATCCAGATGGGATTTTGCCATGTCTGCCAAAGATAAAATTCCAACTAATCGTTTTTTCCGATTTAAGACTGGCAGCCGCCAGACTTGATTCTCGGCTAAATTTTGTGCAATTTCTTCCAGACTTTGATCCTCATAGCAATAGAGGACTTTTTCAGACATGATATCACGCACCTTAATTTTTTGCGGGTCCTTACCTTCGGCCACTCCTCGTACCGCAATATCGCGATCTGTAACCATTCCCACTAATCGGTCATTTTCTTCAATTGGTAAAATTCCAAAATGACCATCGCGCATTTTTTGGGCCGCTTCATACATACTCATACTTGGATTCCCTAATTTTACATTTTTAGTCATACATTCTTTAACTAACATTCCATACCCCCTGGTCCTAGTTTTTATGGCATAAAATATTATCTGCAATTCCAGGACCGCGAAGGCAGACTTGCTAAGTGATTCATAACTTTTTCGTATTTTTTCTCTTCCTGCTTTTAAGTGAAAATTGCTTAATTGCAGATGCAGCAAAAGGAGATAAAGCAATGCTCAAAAATTTAAAAGATATAAAAAACTTCAGAATCCTGGCACGAGATACGGCCAATGAAACAATCGGTACGGTTAAAGATGTTTATTTTGATGATGAAAGATGGGCGGTGAGATACTTGGTGATTGATACGCGCCTTTGGCTCTTTGAAGATTTGGTTTTGATTTCACCTTATAATGTTAACGGGGTGGATTGGGATGAAGGGATTCTCTGGGTTAATTTGACTAAAGAGGAGATAGAGCACTCACCAAAAGCGGAATTAAATAAACCGGTAACCAGGAAATTTGAATCAGCGTTCAATAATTATTTTAAATTACCTCACTACTGGTCCAATGGCCTTGGGCTGGACATTGAGGGAATATGGGCCGGGGCCTATTTCCCGCATAAACCTGAAGAAAATGCCCAAGAGTTCATTGCCAAAAATATTCCGCGCCATGAAAGCAATGAAGTTGAAAACAATGAAGAACAACATCTGCATTCCATGCGTGAGGTTTCTGGTTTTCATTTAAGAGCGGTGGATGACGAAAGTTTCGGAGCGGTAGAGGACTTCATTCTGGAAGTCGATACCTGGGCCTTGCGCTATATTGTCATCGATACCCATAAGTTTTTACCAGGTGGCAAAAAAATTCTCCTCGCCCCTGAGTGGATTGAAAAATTTGATTGGGATCATAAAAAACTGGTCACCGATTATCTGCGCCATACAATTGAAAATTGTCCGAGCTACGATCCCGCCATCCCCTTGGATCGTATGGAGGAAGAGGAATTACATTCCCACTTTGGAAGGACGGGATATTGGAATTTACGGAGTTGGCCATCTGGTCAGGACCAAGACAATGTATCGGCCAATTTAGATGCCAAGAGTGATTAAGTCCTTGAGATATTCATTGGCCGCAATTTTATTTCCAAATGGCATCAGGGTTCCGGTGATAAATAAATAAATTATTTTTTTCTAATTAATCTATCCAGCGATAAACTTCCGGCCCCGCTGAAAATGAATAGCACGCAGGCAGCGAGGTAAAGCAAAGAGAGCTCTTGTTTTTGAAATGGATCAGCTCCATGTGCTCCCAAGGCCGCTACTAACATTGTAAAACCTAAAAAAAGTGCTGCTGGTCTGGTGAATAAACCAAGGGTAATCAAAATTCCGCCCAGCAATTCAGCGAGGCTCGCACTCCAGGCAAAAAAGAGGGGCGCGGGAAAGCCCATCGCCGTTACACCGGCCACTAGTCCTTCGGGAGGTGGTACCTTGCCCAGACCATGAGCAAAGGCCATGGTAAGTCCGATAAAAGCTCTAAAGATAAACATTCCAAGATCTGGTTGATGTAATAATTTTTTCATGTGGGTCTCCTTATAAAATGATTATAGATGAGGGCCAAATAATGACAAGCCTTTTCAAAAAGGTTATCGACCAAAATGCTTCATAATGTGGCTTGAAATGGGATTTTCAATTTTTCGCGAAAGAGAAAGAAAGAAAATTTCTTCATAGACTCCGGGGATTTTTCCAATTTCAAAAAGTTTTTTTTCTTTAACATAAGTTTGGGCGGCAAAGGGAGTTAAAGGGATTAATCCTAAACTATCAATCCCCATTAATTTTTGCAAGGCCGTATCTTGGGTTTCAACGGCAATATCCAGGTTAATTTTTTTGGCCTTAAAAAAATGTTCAATGTCATGGCGAAGTTTGCTGTGAGCAGTGGGCAAAATGAAGGTTGCATTTTCCAGCGAACGAGGAAAATCTTTTTTTAAGTGGAGAAATTCCTTCGAACCATAAATTGAAACTGGATATTTCGCGATAGAGCGCGAATAAATTTTTAAATCATCTCTGATGCGGGGAATGTAGTTGGAAATAACTAAATCAATTTTATGCAAGGCCATTTCCCGCATCAGCTCTTCGCCATTGCCTTCTAAAAAAGAAACGGTACAACGCCCGGCCTTAAGCGCCGCTTTGGCGACGGCCAGAACGGCATGCTTTGGGACACTGTCCAGCGCGCCGAATTGGACATGGGGACGACTGGGAACCACCCGATCGTGCAGGGCCTCTAGCAGTTCATCACCCATTTTAAAAATTTCATTGGCGTATTCCAGCGCCAGCATCCCTTGTTCAGTTAAAATAAGCTTACGATGTTTGTGTTCAAATAACGGTATGCCAATGGTTTCTTCAAATTGTTTCAATTGGGCACTGAGCGTGGGCTGGCCTAGTTTTAATTTGAGAGCTGCTTTGGAAATACTGCCTTCAAGCGCAATCACTCTAAAATAATTGAGATGGTGATAATTTATCCAATGATTCATCGCTACTTTCCTTGATTCGTTTTAGACGAACTTGTAACATCTTTTTATCTATTTTATCAATAGTTCTTTTTAAGCGATAATGTAACATCCACCATCATTAGGAGTTACTGGATGAAATCATTTGTCTCTGGAATATCGATCGCACCGCCATGGCTTTGGGTTGCTTTCACTATAGGTATCATTATACTTCTTATCATCGATTTAAGTCTCTTTGGAAAAGGAACTCATCATAAAAATCAAGTCAAGTCCGCCTTGATTGAAAGCGGTCTGTGGATCAGTATCGCCCTGGCCTTTAATGTATGGTTTGCCCTGAATTATGGCCAGGAGCTTGGTCTTCAGTTTTTAACTGGTTATCTGATCGAAAAAAGTTTGAGCATCGATAACCTTTTTGTCATTCTTTTAATATTTAGTTCATTTAAAATTTCTCATGCCCATCAACATCGAGTTCTTTTTTATGGAGTTCTGGGCGCCATTATTTTAAGAGCGGTGTTCATTCTTCTGGGTGCTCACTTGCTTCATAGTTTTCACTGGATACTTTATATCTTTGGTCTGATTTTAGTCGTTACCGCTATTAAATTCTTGCGGGAGAGTGATGATAAAATTGATGCTAAGGAGAGTTGGTCGATTCGCATTTTAAAGCGTTTTATCCCTACGACGGATAAACAAGATGGGAGCCATTTTTTTATCAGAGAAAAAAACATTCTAAAGGCGACTCCTTTGTTCCTGGCATTAGTCGTTATTGAGTTTACCGATGTCGTTTTTGCGGTAGATTCTATTCCTGCTGTTTTTTCGGTTACAGAAGACGCCTTTATTGCTTTTGCATCAAATATATTTGCGATTCTTGGACTGCGCGCTCTTTATTTCGTCTTGGCCGATTGGGTTAGTAAGCTTCGTTATTTAAAACCGGGACTAGCGGCGATTTTAGGTTTTATCGGAATAAAAATGCTGATTGTGGATTTTGTAAAAATTCCAAGTTCCTTATCGTTAATGGTCATTTTTTCGATTCTGGTCACGGCCGGACTTAGTTCATGGTACGCTGTCAGAATTGAAGAAAAGAAAAGGCACAAGGAAGATTATTTAAAATGATTTCTGAAAAATACCATCGGTTAATCAAGAAAAATGTTAAAAAACTACAGCGTTTTGCCAATCGTTTCTGGTTCCCTCCCTTGTTGCTGCTTTTGGCGTTACTTGATGCTTTAGTGATCATTATTCCGGCCGATGGTATTTTAATTTCCAGTTCGATGCTCATTAAAAAAAGATGGATGCCATTTGCTTTGTGTGTGGCGGTCGGATCGACTTTAGGGGCCTTGATTCTCGTTTATTTTGTCGACCATTATGGATTGCAAAAAATACTGGAATTCTATCCGGGGGTTGATCAAAGTCATATTTGGAAATGGACTTTGAATTTTTTTAATCAGTATGGACTGATGGTTGTCTTTTTGGTGGGCCTGACCCCCATTTCTCAACAACCCGCACTGATCATTGCGGCACTCGCCAACGTTTCCTTTTTTCCGTTAACGTTAGCGATCTTGGTTAGTCGGATCATTAAATTTTGTATTATGGCCTACGTTGCTTCTCATACTCCACGTTTATTGAATAAATTCTGGGGCGTTAAAAATGAGATGAAAGATGCAGGCATAAAAATTAATAAACTCTAAGAGGAGGATAGTTTTATGTTAAAACGTGTTCTTGTTTTTTTCGCAGTTTCACTTTTGGTTTCAATGACCATCAGTATTCTGATGTCAGTGCTTGGTATCGGAAATTACATCACCGCCGGTGGGATTCAGTACGGAACGCTGATGGCCTTCTGTTTAGTTTGGGGGATTGGCGGATCATTTATTACCTTACTTATTTCCAAGCCACTGGCGAAGTGGACGATGGGAGTTAAAATTATTGGGGAGAACGAACCAAACCAAGAATTAGTAAGAAGAGTGCATCGTCTGGCCCACAAGGCGGGATTGACAACTATGCCGGAAGTCGGAATCTATCAGTCAGAGGATGTAAACGCGTTTGCCACCGGTCGTTCAAAAAATAGTTCCTTAGTTGCCGTCTCTAGTGGTCTCCTCAATCGAATGAATGATGATGCTATTGAAGGCGTGCTGGCGCATGAAGTGGCCCATATTGCCAACGGTGATATGGTCACCATGACGTTGGTTCAGGGCGTGATCAACGCATTTGTTATGTTCTTTTCTCGGATTGTGGCCTTTGCTATTTCCCAGGCAATGAGAAATGACGAAGACGATGCTCCTGCAAGCCCTTGGGTCAATATGCTGATCGTTTTTGCCTTGGATATTCTTTTTGGACTTTTGGCCATGCCGATTGTTGCCTGGTTTTCACGCTACCGCGAATTTAAGGCCGACAGTGGCGGAGCGAGCCTAGCAGGAAAAGAAAAAATGATCTCGGCCTTGCAATCATTGCAATTGGCCTATCCTCAGCTGGTTGAAGCGCGAAGTGAGGCGAATCCTAATTTCCAGTCGATGCAAATTTCTTCTAAAGGCAGTGTGATGAAACTGTTCTCATCTCACCCCCCGCTGGAAGAGAGAATAGCGGCATTAAAGAATATGTAAAATTTGACTTAGCTTTTTGGTCGGTAGAGGCCAAAAAGCTAAGTTTTTGTCATTTCATCTCTTGTCACACCGATGTTATAATATTTTGAACCGAAATGGATTAAAAGGAATAACTGATGAGTGCACATTGCTGTGGGAACGGATTAGAGATAAAAATAAATGAAGTAAATAAAAATTTCAAAAGAGTTCTGTGGATTGCTTTAGTCTTAAACTTTTCGATGTTTATCTTAGAAAATTTCCACGGTCTTCTCTCCCAATCTTTATCGCTTAGAGCAGACGCCATTGATTTTTTGGGGGATAGTGCCAATTATTTTATCACCCTTTTTGTTCTTAGCTCGGCAATCAGAATGAGGGCGATGGTTTCGCTGTTGAAGGCCGTCTTTATGTTCGGCTTTGGGGTCTGGGTATTAGTTGAGGCCATTATCCGTTTTTCAGGAGATGCACTCCCCAATTCTTTTACCATGACTTGGGTTGGACTCTTGGCATTAGTGGTGAATGGCAGCGTGGCTTTTTTGTTATATCGCTTTAGGGGCGGGGACAGCAATATGCAATCTGTATGGCTTTGTTCCCGAAACGATGCCATCGGAAATGTGGCAGTGGTTTTAGCTTCGGCCGGTGTTTATTTCTTTTCTTCCAAGTGGCCTGATCTTCTGGTTGCCATTTTTATGGCCTCGCTTTCAGTGAGTGCAGCTTTAAAAATTCTGGTGGTTGTCCGAAAAGAATTGCAAGCACCAAAAGCAGAATGTGCAATTTAGCTGTCTTTATGACGTGGAAAATGCAATAGAGGTTGAATACCTCTATTGCAAAAAAATAATTATTTTATAGTCTGTGTTTTGCTGAGCTCTTTTGAAAGGGCCATTTCTTTCCCCCCACAATCAGGATGCCCAAATCCACTAGCGCTTTTGCCTGATGAGATATCGAAAATGATTTGATCATTTTTATCTGCGCTTACCCCGGCAGGAACAAAATCAAGCGCGAGCTTGTTTCTTAATCTCCAAGCTATGTTGTGATCAGCACATGAAGTGTCACCACTAACTCCCAGAGCTCCTAGGATTTCACCTTTAGAATTGTAAAGCGCAAGGCCTCCTCCAAAGACGTTAACTCCACCAATGCGTTTACCAATCATGGGATCTTTTGTCGTTCCAAATTTTGCACTGTCACCTTCGTAGGCTACTTTTGTGTCAACCGGATTACTTGCTTGAAGTCCAAACAAACTTCCTCCGGGCTGAACAGCTGAATATAAATTAGCAGTAGATAAGGCCAAAGCTTTTAAGCTAAAGGCGTTAGCGGTATTGGCCTTTTGAGCAGAAATGACTCGACTGCCTAACCATTGCGAATCATATTTTTCACCGCTAAAGGCCACCGCACATACTATACCACTACGATCAACAATCGTGCCCCACATATCTAGGCTCAGTCCACCATTTGCGACTTGTTTTGCTTCTACCAAAGCCTTTTGAAGAGCTGTATGATTAGGAAGCAGGGAACATAAGTCTTTTGCATTAACAGTTGATGCTGCAAGCGTGAGGACAAGGACAAGTGTGTTTTTTAGCATAGGAAATCCTTTTGTTTGAAGTTAATATTATCAGCACGCTGATTTATGTACTATCAGCACGCTGACATATCAAGGAAAATAAGATGAGATTTAAAGATACGGTCGGAATTAGTCATTATTTGCGAAAAACAGAGCTTAAGCTAAAGCTAAAAATTGACCAAGTACTAAATCCTTTGCAGCTAACACTGCCTAAATACTCAGTGCTTGCCCTACTGGAAGAAGAGACCAAATTAACCAACGCCGAGCTTGCCAGGCGCTCCTCCGTAACTCCCCAAACCATGAATCGAATTTTGCATTCATTGCAATCAGATAGTCTGATTAGTAGTAAATCAGATAATAAGAGCGAGTTAAAGATCAACTATGCCCTAACGGCTAAAGCCAAGAAAATTATCTGTAGTGCGCATGAAGCAGTTAATAAAATAGAATTAGAAATGATTGAGGGGTTATCCCCAAAAGATTTCTCTCAATTGATGCAGTTGTTTGAGAAGATGAATAAAAACTTAAATGGATCAGATAAAATATAACAATTAGTCCTGATTGTCCCAGGGGAAGAGTGAAATAGATATTTCATAGACTCTTGTTTTGTTTATGCTTTTTTTGTCGATAAAATTTGCAAGTGATCGACGAAAATTTTTAATTTTTTCTTTCACTTCAGGAATGAGGTCTGTATCCAGTGCAATGGTCACGGCACTTTGGTCTCTCTCATGAAATCCAATTAAGTCCATCGCTTCGATGGCCCTTAGTAAAACTTGTTTTTGTCTTATCCTCAGTGCAATGGTGGTAAAGTTTTCTTGAAATTCCGTCATGGGACCTGGCTTCGCAATGAATTCGCCATTTTCATTTTGAATAAGGAGATTGAGTTTTACCAATCTTTCCAGTGCCAGTTGAGCTTCAAGCTCGGTGATTGATAATCGTTTAGAAATCCATTCGGCACTTGGTTCAAAATCTTTTAAGTTGGTGAGCTCAAGAATGACGTAGTGATACCAGTCTTGTATAATTTTAATTTCTTCTACTTGAAGATGATGCAGTCCCATGTTGTGTTTGTCAGAACTTCTCTTTTTATTGTGCTGGAGTATCTCACTCTCATAAATTTGGTATTCTTCCGGTGTGAGCGATAGAGGTACTGAAATTTTAAATAAAACCTTACTCGTCATCTTGGTTTTATTGGCAAGGATTCTGGATAAAACAGAAACATCTAAGGAAAGTGATCTGGCGTAAGCTCGCAATGAATAGCGGGGATTAATTTCTTTTCTCCGCTCGAATTCAGAGTTTAATTTATTTACAATTTTCATATTTTTTAACCATTTATCTTTTTTATTGCAGAATGCCTAGTAAAATATCCCGAACATACCGTATTGCAGTTTCTCTCCATTTTGCTCTTCAGTACTATTTCCTGCCGGTCCTCGATAAATAGTTGCGTCCGATTCAAAAAAACCAAATGAGGTTAGTCCACCGGTAAATTCCCTGGTGGAGTTGTTGCCAGGCTCGCCAAAAGTAAGTTGCTGCTCAAAAAATTCAAAGTCTGAAAGAACCACCATGGAAGTAGAGCACGAATAAAGGGGGACATCATAATTATCATTTAGCATATAACCAGTTATATAATTTGGCCCGTATTCCAGCTGATCGAGGCGAAGTGGGATTTCAAGTTGAGTGGTGGGATTTTCCAAACTGACATCCAAGAGCGAGAGAATTTCCAGTGGGGGCGGCGCAAGCAGGGCACTGTAATTTTGGGCGATATCAGTGCAGTTTAAATTTTCAACCGCTGCACTTGGGTCATGATTTTTTAAGTTAATGACACCTGCTCCATATCCGCTTTTACCAAAATCCAGGCTTGATAAATAGCTTTTTCCCGCAAGCTGAGTCGTTTGGTAATAGTTTTGCGGATGTCCGATTTGTAAATCTGGCAGTATGGAACTGATGGTGTAACTTTGCTGATAAATGTCAGATATTCCGTGAAGTGGCGAATCACCAAAAAAGCTTAAGCAATAATTTGCGTCGCTTGCCCCAATCCCAATTTTGGAATTATAAGCAATCCCTGCCGTATGCGGATCACAACAACCATTACCGGTATCGATAGAAAGACAGTATTTGATATCTGATAGTGAGGAGCATGAAAGCGTCACTCCAATCGGATGACTAAAGGAACCACCAGCAACGCTGGCATAGCACGTATTGGGGATGGCAGTAGATGCATTATCAATGTCAGAAGTTGTAATGGGCGAAAAGATTTTTGGTGTTATTGATTCTTTAATTTCCTCCGCCTGCCTTAATGGGCCTAAAGAAGAATGTTTTTCTTCAGCTTTTTGATTTGGGGTGGGGGGAGCGTGGTTTTCATTCGACTCGCTAAGGACAAGTTGGGATTTTGATGAAATGGAAAACGGAGTCTGAACGATCGTTGTATTTTTTTCTGGCTTGTGCTCAAAAGTGTCCGGGGCAGATTCGTCTTGAAAATTCGTTTTTTCAACTGCCGTCCTGGTAATTCCTGGTTTATATATTTCGGCCTTAATTAGCTGGACTGAGGCAGGTTTTCTTTTGGACATTTTTTCGATGACCTTGGGTTGGGAATTCGCTTCTAGCGACTCATCCAGCCCGGTCTTGAAAGAACTTAAATTGGAACTAAAGTAGGCACTCACAAAGGCGAGTAGTAAGACTGAAAAGATGGCTCTAGGTTTTTTAAAGTTTTCCATCTCTTCCTATCGTCAATAAAAATTGACTACTTGAGTTCTGAAGTGTTGCAGATGCCTTATTTAACAACACTTTGTATCGGCTTATATCATTAAAATATATTTAAAAAAGCAAATGAACTTAAACTAGGTTTATGTTTTTCCATGGATGGAATGATTAAGGGGTGAGTGTTTTGAAAATTATTTTATCTTCAATATTTTACACTTTGATAACTTTTCTCTTCATGGTTAATGCTTCAGCTTCTGAGTCGCTTAGTTATTCGGGACGATTGGTTAACCCCAATGGCTCACCGGTGGTCGGTCCTGTTAATTTAAAAGTAGAATTGGCCTATTCCAATAGTCCCACTATTATCCGTTGTTCCCAAAATTTTACAAATATCATTTTAAGCAATGGTGTTTTTCATTTAAAAGTTAATTTTGATTGCGGTTCTCCCGTAACTCTCTCGCAAGTTTTGTCCCAAATTCCTGCCAATGAAAGTGCGGCAATTAGAGTCACTAACATCACTGATCTTGCTAATCCCAAAGTTTATTCTTTTCAAGCTCTGCACTCCATGCCTTTTGCTAATATTGCAGAGACCGCCAAGCAGCTGGTGCAAATGGAAGCAACAGATGGGCAAGTTTTAAAATGGGATAATGCCACCACTAGATGGAAACCTGGTCCTGCTGGTGGCGGGGGAACAGTTACCAGTGTCTCTGGGACTCTGCCGATTAGTGTGGCAACCGGTTCCTCAACCGCGGTTATTTCAATGCCGGTCGCCAATACTTCAACCAGCGGTTATTTATCTTCTGCGGATTGGAATAGCTTTAATAGCAAAGAAGGAACAATTGCAGGAGGAACTGCTCTTCAATATTATCGCGGAGACAAGTCTTGGCAGACACTCAATACCAGTGTGGTGCCAGAGAGTGGTGTGACCAATTTATATTTTTCCAACGCCCGAGTTTTAGGAGTGCCGCTGGATGGATTTGTGGCCGGACCGGGAGTGATTGCCGCAACTGATACTGTTCTGCAGGCCTTTGCCAAAACCCAAGGGCAAATTAATTCGCTAACAACTGATAGTGCAAAATACCTGATCAAAAATGGCACCGACTCAATTACCGGAGTGGTAACGGTTGCTAGCCCGACCGGCTTTTTGCGACTGATTGATCCTCCCGCCCTTTTTACTGATGCCACTAACATGGCCTATGTTAATTCGCGCGATGATTTAAAAGTCAATAAATCAGGTGACACGATGTCGGGAGTTTTAACTCTTGATAACGATCTTAAAATGAAAGGTGGGGCAAATTATGTGACGCTGAAAAGTCACGCTACTTCTGCGACTTATAATTTATTCTTGCCTCAGAATGCTGGCACAAGTGGATTTGTTTTATCGACGGATGGAAATGGAAATACTACCTGGATCAATCCCGCGAGTGTGGCCAATGGAACCGATACAGTTACCTCCGCCAGTATTGTCGATGGCTCAATTGTTGATGCTGATATCAACGCCAGTGCGGCGATTGCTCAATCAAAGATCGCCAACCTCTCAACTGATTTAGCAGGCAAAGAACCGACCGTGACAAACCCCAGTGATACTAGCAAATACTACCGTGGTGATAAATCATGGCAGACCTTAAACACGACTGCCGTTGCCGAAGGATCTAATCTCTATTTTAGCAACGCCCGGGTTTTAGGAACAGATTTACTTGGACTCAACACCGGAGTCGCAGGCCCCATCATCGCTGCCGATACGGTTTTAGGTGCCTTTGGAAAATTACAATATCAAGTGACTGACTTGAAAGCAAAAGGGCAGTGGGAAAAAAGCGTTAATGATATTTATTATAATATTGGCAATGTCGGTATTGGAACCACGACTCCAGGAGCAAAACTTGATGTAGCTAGTGGAACTGTTACGGCCGATGCTCCTATCTTCAACGGAACCCAATTGTGGAACTCTGGAGCAACCACATTCACAGCAGCGAAAGTTAATGTCACCGATCTTGCTTCAGCGGCACTTTCAAAACTATTGGACTTGCAGGTGGGTGGAGTGTCTAAGTTTTCTGTGGATAAGACAGGTAAAGTTTATGGTGATGGTAGTGGGTTGACTGGGGTAGTCGCCAATGCTGCCGGTGCGACGAGAGATATTCAGGTGAATACGTCTGGTGTCATTGGAGTATCGGAGAACACATTTTCGATGCAAGCCTCTACAGTCGGTAACCTAAATCATCTCAGAATTGGCGGTAGCGGAATCAACTGGTCTAATGGCACTCATTTAACATTAGTGTCCCCCGCGACCTATTCCTCAGATATTCAGTTTTTTAATTCAGGTTCAGGCGAAGGTGCATCTGACGGAGCCATGATTAGACTGTCCTCTAACAATCTTGAAATGAATGTGAGAGAGGTTACGGGGAAAATGTTGTTTTCAACGGCTGATACTGAGCGCATGCGTATAAGCGAATCAGGTAACGTCGGTATTGGAACGGCGACTCCGGGGGCGAAACTCGAAGTGGCCGGCCAAGTGAAAATCACCGGAGGTACTCCTGGCTTAGGTAAAGTTCTTACGTCGAATGCAGCGGGACTCGCCACATGGGAAACTCCTGCGGCCGGTGGAATTACATCTCTCAATGGTCTCGTTGGAACAACACAAGCGTTTGCGATTCCGGGAACAGCGGGAACTGCGCCGAACTGGTCTTCGAGTGGAACGGATCACACAATCAATATTCCTATGGCCGCTACAGCAGGTGTGACTGCAGGTCTCATTTCAAAAACAGATTACGATGCCTTCAACAGCAAACTTGGAACAACTTTAAATTCCGGAAACATCTGGGTAGGGAATGGTTCAAACGCTGCGACGGCGGTGACTCCAACGAGTGATGTTTCGATGACGAATGCTGGTGCTTTCACTGTGACGAAGTTGCAGGGGAATTCTGTCTCAACAAATGCTCCAGTGCTTGGAAGTTTTCTGAAATGGGATAATATTCTTTCTCAATGGGCACCAACACCATTAGCAACATGTTCAGGTGCAAACCAGGTCATGCACTATATTTTGCTTACAGACACCTGGAGTTGCGACACTTTAAACATTGATAATCTTCTTCCAACTCAGACAGCGAACAGTGGAAAAGTTTTAACAACAAATGGAACCACTGCAACTTGGCAAACTCCAGCTGGAGTTACTGGTTCGGGGACAACAAATTATTTGCCTAAATTTACCGCTGCTTCAACTCTTGGTGACTCTCTTATTTTTGATAACGGATCCAAGGTCGGGATTGGTACAAATGCGCCCGTGAACACATTAAGTGTTTTAGCACCCTATGGAAGTGCAAACAATTCGGGTACAGGAGCGAATGGTGGATTCCGACTGATGAACACAACCGATGCAGTCGTACTCGATATGGGAATTGGAATTAACACGACAGCATGGTTACAAGCACGCGATCCAAGCAACTATGCAACAGTTAAAAATATGTTACTGAATCCGGTTGGAGGTCATGTAACAGTTGGCGGTAGCAATGTGTTTGTTTCTTTAAGTACGAACAGTCTTGCGGCGGCCAACGGTGTATTGGGAGTTGTGGGTAATAATACGGCCTCGGCAAGTTCTTTTGGAGTCGCGGTCCTTGCAAATAATAGAACAACACCGGCATCAGGTGACACTGCTGGAGAATTAAGATTTTCGATGAATAACAATGCTGGTTGGCGAGATATGGCATTGATCTCATCAAAAGCTGATGGCACAGGGGGGGCGAATGGCTTTGGGGGAAGTCTTATATTATCCACTAAGGCAGATAATATAAATGCAGCACCATACGAGCGAATGAGAATTACCAGTAACGGAAATGTGGGGATAAATACTTCGACACCTGAGGGGAAATTAGTTGTAAGCGGCGGAGCAGGTGGAAATTATGGATCATCTTCAGCTGCTTCTTATTATCCTTTCAATTCAGGAGTTCCGGGTAATGCCTTTGTGGAAATCATTAACACTGCTAACGGATATGGTTCTCCTGGTTCTTTTTTAGGTCTGAAAACTACAGCGATGTCAGGGACTCCCAATCAGCGTGCCTATATAGGTATTGCTGCCAATATGGGAGCAGCAAACTACACACCTAATATCGTCTTTGGACATCAAACAGGGGCCACTGCCTATCAAGAAAGATTGCGTATAGATGCTTCAGGCAACGTCGGGATTGGAACAACAACTCCTGGAGCGAAACTTGAAGTAGCTACTGGAAGTGTTACGGTCGATGCTCCTATCTTCAACGGAACGCAAATGTGGATGTCAGGAACAACCACATTCACAGCAGCGAAAATTAATATCACCGATATTTCTTCAGCGGCCCTTTCAAAACTATTGGACTTGCAGGTGGGGGGAGTGTCTAAGTTTTCAGTGGATAAGACAGGGAAAGTGACAGGTGATGGTTCTGGATTGACTGGCGTAACGGCCTCTCCTGCTGGAGCTTCCGGGCAAATTCAGTTTAATAATGCTGGAGCACTTGGTGCTTCTGCCAACTTATTCTGGGATGTAACCAATAGTCGTCTTGGGATAGGGACAGCAACTCCTGGTACCGGTACAAGTTTAAATGTTGCTGGTCAGATTAAAACAGGCTCGGCTTCAATCACGACAGGAGCTGTTGACTGGGTCACAGGTAACTCCACTACAACAAGTTTTGATTGCGGATCAAATATTACTTTTGCCAACTTAAGAGACGGTGGTTCCTACACACTTGTCGTGACAGGAACAGGAACAACCCAATGTACTTTTTCAACAACGACAACTGGTGATGATGCTGCCACGGTCACTTATCGTTTTAAACCCACGAACGGTGTGAGAACAGCGAGCTCACACACAGTGTATTCACTTTTAAGAATAGGAACTATTGTTTATGTTTCATGGATATCGGGTTTCTAAATTTTTAAGTTTTCTTTTATTTGTTTTACTCTCAATACCAATGTCGGCAGATGCTTTTCGTGCCAACATTGGTTTTTGGCAAAACTCATGCACTTATAGTTTCGGTCCAAACGTCGAAGTAAATGGAGTTGTAAATACAATTCAAACGGATGGTTTTAACACCTACCTCGGAGGAAATTTCACGACTGTTCAAGGAGTGACCCGAAAAAATATCGCGGTAATTGACCCTGGTGGAAATGTCTTGCCCTTTAATCCCAATATGAACGGGGAAGTTCTTTCCTTGAAATTATCAGGGAGTACTCTTTATGCAGGAGGAAACTTTACAAGCATAAATGATGGATGGGTTAATTCAAATGGGGTTCAAATAGATAGTTCAGGTAATGTGAATCAAAGCTTTCCATCGGTCACTGGAGGGATACTCGTTACTATTTCCGACGGCGCAGGAGGCTGGTATATTGGGGGCAACTTTTCTGCGGTCGGAGGAGTTACTCGAAATAGAATCGCCAGAATCAAGAACGATGGAACTCTCGATACCGCCTTTAATCCTAATGCTAATTTCACTGTCAATGCGTTGTATCTTTCAGGCACGACCTTGTATGTGGGAGGAAATTTTAACACCATTGGTGGTCAACTGAGAAATAGACTTGCCGCTCTTGATGCGAGTACGGGGCTTGCGAACGCTTGGAATCCCAACATGAGCGCATCAGTGGTCGCCCTAGAGATGTCTGGAACAACTCTTTATGCAGGAGGTGGCTTTACAAACATCAATAGCGGTTGGGTCAATTCAAATGGAGCTCAATTAGACAGTTCAGGGCAAGCAAATCAAAGTTTTCCCGTTGTCAGTGGAGTTATAAATGTTGTTATTCCTGACGGTGCTGGAGGTTGGTATATTGGGGGCGCTTTTACGACGGTAGGAGGAGTTACTAGAAATAGAATTGCCAGGATCAACAATGATGGAACTGTCGATACCGCTTTTAATCCTAGTGCTAATAGCACTGTTTCTGCTTTAGTGCTTTCGGGCACGACTTTGTACGTGGGAGGAGCCTTTACCAGCATTGGGGGCCAGCCGAGAAATAGACTTGCCGCTCTTGACGTTAGTACAGGACTTGCCACTGCTTGGGATACTAATGCTGATAACAATGTTTCTGCTCTATTGCTTTCTGGCACGACCTTGTACGCAGGAGGAAGCTTTATCAACATTGGTGGTCAAGCGAGAAATAGAATAGCAGCTATTGATACCACTACGGGAAGTGCGACTGCTTGGAATCCTGGAGCTAGTAACAGTGTTTCTGTTTTTGCGCTTTCGGGCTCGACCTTGTACGCGGGAGGGACCTTTACCACAATTGCTGGTCAAGTGAGAAATAGACTAGCAGCTATTGATACCAGTACAGGCACTGCTACAGCTTGGAATCCTAGTGCTAATAACACTGTTTCTGCTTTAGTGCTTTCGGGCACGACTTTGTACGTGGGAGGGAATTTTACCAATATTGGTGGTGTAGTGAGAAATAGAATAGCCGCCCTGAATACGACTGTGGACACAAATAATGCCACAACTTGGAATCCAAGTGCCAATGCCTCTGTTGATGCTTTAGCGCTTTCGGGCACGACCCTCTATGTGGGAGGAGCCTTTATCACTATTAATGGTCTAGTGAGAAATAGACTCGCAGCGCTTGATACGACTGTGGACACAAATAATACCACAACCTGGAATCCCAATCCTAATAACTCTGTTAGTGCTTTGGCGCTTTCAGGCACGAACATCTATGCGGGAGGGAGTTTTAATATGATTGGTGGTCTCGCTCGAAATGGTCTCGCAGCTTTTGATACAACTACAGGAACTGCCACTGCATGGAGTCCGAATTTGTCCAGCAATTCTGCTGTTTATGATTTAGCCCTTTCTGACACCGGTTCCACCGTGTACGTGGCAGGAAGCTTTTTAACTGTTAATGGTGTAGCGAGAAATAGACTCGCAGCTATTGATGCTGGAACTGGGGTTGCCACTGCTTGGAATCCTAATGCAAATGGTGATATTTATGCTTTGGCACGTTCGGGCACGACCCTGTATTCGGCCGGAAGCTTCACCACTATTGGTGGTCAACCGAGAAATAGGATCGCAGCTATTGATACCACTACAGGGACTGCCACAGCTTGGAATCCTGATGCCAATAGCATAATTTATGATTTGGCATTATCGGGCACAACCTTGTACGCGGGAGGGGATTTTACTAATATTGGTGGTCAACCGAGAAATAATCTCGCGGCCATTGATACCAGCACGGGTCTTGCCACGACCTGGAATCCTGGAGCTAGTGGCTCTGTCCGATCTTTGGCGGCTTCCGGTGCGACCATATATGCGGGAGGACTCTTTACCACGGTCGGTGGTGTAACAAGAAATAGACTCGCGGCCCTGGACACGACTGTGAACACAAATAATGCTTCCACTTGGAATCCTGATGTTAATAACACTGTTTCTGCTCTGACGCTTTCGGGCTCGACCCTTTATGCGGCAGGAAGCTTTACCACGATTGGTGGTCAAACGAGAAACAGACTCGCAGCTATAGATACTAGCACGGGAGCTGCCACAACTTGGAATCCTAATGTTAGTAGCACGGTTTCTGCTTTAGCGCTTTCGGGCACGACCTTGTACGCGGGAGGAAACTTTGGCCTTGTTGGTGGTCAATCGATAACCAATCTCGCAGCTATAGACACCAGTACGGGAGCTGCCACAGCTTGGAATTCTAATGTAAATGGCGCTGTTTATGCTTTGGAGCTTTCGGGCTCGACCTTGTACGTGGGAGGAAACTTTACCGCGATTGGTGGTCAAACGAGAAATAGGCTCGCAGCACTTGATACCAGTACCGCCACTGCTACGGCTTGGGATCCTAATGTCAATGGCACTGTTAATGCTTTGAAGCTCTCGGGCACTACATTGTATGCGGGAGGAAACTTTACCAGTGCTGGCGCTCAATCGAGAAGTAATATCGCTGCGATTGATACAAGTACAGGGACTGTCCTTAGTTTGAATCTAAATGCTAGTGGCAATGTTTATGCTTTGGAAACTTCCGGCTCTACCGTACATATTGGTGGAAACTTTATGAGTATTGGTAGCAACCCTTTAAGGATTCGATATGCAAATGTCATCCTTTGTACGCCTTAAAAATCACAATTTCCCGTCTAGGATTATTTATTAAAGAGGTAGCGTTTTGAAAATTATTTTATCTTCAACATTCTACACTTCAGCTTCTGCTGCCATGGATACTGCCACGGGCCTGGTTTCTGGTCTCAGTTCGTATTATACGAGAGTAAGTCTATGTCGGTAGATAAAATGAGAATTCTCATTGTCGATGATGAGCGAGACATTCTAGAACTCCTGGCGGACGAATTTAAAATTTATGGTCATGAAATTGATATGGCCAGAAGTGGAAATGAAGCCATTGAAAAATTAAAATTATTTTCATTTGATGTTATTGTTTCTGACTACAAGATGCCACATGGAAATGGCATGACCCTTTTAAATTTTGTTAATTCTTTAAATATCAAACCACAATTTTTCTTTGTCTCGGGACAGGCCGATGTCAGCGAAGAAGAATGTCTGGCAAAGGGAGCAAGATATTTTTTTACCAAGCCATTTAATTTGAATGAATTAGTTAAGAAAATTGATGAGCTTGTTTAAGAAATTACCGACTTCAGCTGTCAAGTGTTGCAGGTCCAAAATGAGAACTCCCGTATTAAAGTTATGACTCAAATAAGTCGATAAAATCGATAACTTAATATCGGGAGTTGCTCGTGGCCATTTCTATTAATATCGTAATATTGTCGGCTTGTTTGGCCTTAACCTTAACACCCGCCTTTGCGGAAGTGGTTAGTAAAAATAGACTTGATTGTATTGAATCATTGACTCCGTATTCACAAAAAGGCGCATCGACCAGTTTTAAATTTGTAGAAAATGTAAAAGCAATGAACTTAAAAGAATTTTCCAGTGCCCTTATTGGAATTGATAAAAGAAAAAATTTAATGACACTTCCTTCAACCAGAAATGGAGAACGTGGAGTCTATCTTTATGCCGACGACATGGCCTTTTGGTATAAATTACCTAAGCTTCAGAAGAAGGGTGAGTTTCTTCCCCATTTTTTGAAAATTGAAAATAAGCAAATCGCAAAGTCTCCTTTGTTTTTAACTTACTATGATGGAGTAGAATCAACTGGGGCCGAGTATTCCAATAAAAGCGTTAGTCTTAGTTTGAAAAATAGTGAATCTAGCGAATCGAGTGCAGCACCATCTTTTACCAATATGCAAATGGCCGCGATCCAGGATAGTGAATCGCAAAATGCTTTGTTAGAGAATTTTAAAAGATTACTGAAATCCATTCATCATGTTTATGGAAGAAGCACTGAAAAATCTTCACCAAAGCACAGAAAAGAAATAACTGAAAAATTTAGAATGACCCTCAATACCTGCGCTGATTTGTTTAAGCAATCAGGCGATAAAGAGTATCTCGAGTTGACCAAATCGGCAGCTGAAGAATTTAATCTTAGAGAAACAATGAAAACTGCTCCTGATGGGACGACGATTGCTAAATGAGCGAGATTTTAAGAAGAATTTTAATGTATTCAAATATTGAATGGAGCGGATTATGAAACTCTATTAACATCATATTTTGATTGAACTTTTTTATGCCTGGTAAGCATTGGAAAGTAGCTGCATTTTAAGGCTTATCAAAGTTGAATTTTTTAGTCATAAATTGGTTTACTGGCAGTTACTTCTGCTGGAGATTTTGCCCCCCACGAGTATCCAAAAATTTCCCATTGCAATACCATCTAAATTGGCTTTTTTAAGATTTTTGAATGGCTTTGCTGTTGAGTCTTTACAGATGAATCTGTTTAAAATCAAAGCTTTGGATTGATCGCCGATAGGGGGTTGCACGAAGACTTTTCCTAGGCGATAATTTGGTTGAATAGTGGTAAAATTATGGTAAATAAGTTGCACTGTTAACCGATAGGAGTGTTAACGGCTTGCTTATGTTTAGGAGAAATATATGCTGGATAATGCTATATCCAACTCAATGATGAAGAACTTCCTTGGTCTTTTTACTGAAACTGGTGAGGTGAGAGTTGAAGAAACAAGAGAGTTTTTAAAACTTTCAAGAATTGAATTAGCAAATGCTTTTGGCCTTTCTCCTGATCAAATCAGGGAAGAACGAATGGCTACAAAAACAAGAGAGAGAGTTACAGAGCTTGCGACAGCGCTGGAGTTTGTTGCTGAAACGTTTGATGGGGATAAGGCTAAAACTTTATTTTGGCTTAATACGCCTAATCCTAATTTTGGTGGTTCTACTCCAAAGAATTTAATATTAAGAGGACGTTTTCATAAATTATTAAAATTCATTCTTGCATCTAAACAAGGCTATTAATGAGTCGAAGTGGCCAAAGAAAAGCTAGGCGAAATGCTAGTTTTATAGAAACTGTTCATAAGAAAATATCACCACATAATTATCTTGAAAATAAACTCCTGACTTTTGAGAAAATGGATGACGATGCTCGATTGTTATGGGCAGATTTTCAAAAATATTTAGCAGATGAAAGAGAAAAAGTCTTAAATGAAATAGCAGGGGCTTTAATTGAAAATGTAGTATCAGGCTATGAAGAGAATTGTTTTTCGAGAATTGTTGGGTCAAAGTTTTCAAGAATGCCTTTATCATCAAAAGGTAGTTATATTGCTCCACCAGGAGGAAGATTTAATATTGGTCAATCAATTTCATATCATTCTTATTTTCCAGCTCTATATGTGGCAGACACCTTTGAGACAGCATATTTAGAAAAATTTCAAACGCCAAGTAATAATCCCAATGGTTTGGATTTAGCCCTTAGGAAGCCTGATTCATTTACTCATCAAAGAGTTAAATTTAAATTAGATAAAATTATTGATTTAAATAGCAATAATGCAATTGAAGCATTTTTTGAAATCGTTAGAGATATTAAAATGCCAAAAATGTATAAACAACAAGCTAAGAAATTAAATATTGGTATCGAGGTAACTCCTAATGCTACCCGTTTGAGAGAATCTATATTTGATTTAAATTTTCAACAGTGGGATTATTGGATTGATCAGCCTTCTCCTTCCCAATGGTTTGGTCATTATGTTCGGTATGCAGGTATTCAAGGTATTAAATATCCTTCAGTAAGAACTCATAATGGACAAAATATCGCAATCTTTTTAGACCAGTTTGATGAAAGTCAAAGTTCAATTGAACTCATAGATGAATGCGATTTCGTTAGTTCTGAGCAACGCAAAGTTGATAATTCAAATTTTAAAATCTTTATCTAAAGCAGCGTCACTCGAAATGCAAATTCTTTAAAAGCCTTCTGTATGGCAAAAGTATGCGTGCTCCAAAGCATTTCTAAAATAATTTTGAAATGAGTTTTTCATAAGTAAGCGAGTGCTGCAAAAATAACTGAGGGATTTTAGAAGTTTACAAATTTTGGTGCTACAAAACGCAAGCACCTGCTTGCTCATGCTACTTCAAAATCATTCTGGTAAGGATTTGGTAAGGACACTTAGAAAGATGGCGAAATATTGAGAAATAAACAATTGTGAGTTGACTACAGTCCTACTGAATTTAAGTTGTTAAGATATTAAATGTTTTGAGAAATTACCGATTTTTTTGAAAATTAAATGGAGCGGATTACAAGGGTTGAACTTGCGACCTTCTCGATGGCAACGAGACGCTCTACCACTGAGCTAAATCCGCATTAAAACATTTTAAAGAACTGAAAATACTTCGAGCTATCTTTTCCAAACTGAGACTTCTGCATGGTAAACAGAGTCTGGCCAGCCGAGTTAATCAAGCAACGATTTGTGTAAAAGTGATATTAAAGTCTGACCAAAAAGAAGTCAATCAGATTTCTATTTTTTTGGCGTGATGCTTTTTCCATGGCGATTGATAAGAGTGCCACTAAAAGCGAAGCTTTCCGGGTTGAGTGCTGGGATTTTACCCTCACCGCCGGGAATATCGATGACGTATTGAGGAAGGGCCCAGCCTGGAAGCCGGTCATGTAGTGGTTGAACAATTCTGCGCCCGGTCTCCAGGTCCATCCCAAAATGCATGGCGCCCAGGGCCTCATCGGGATGATGGAGATAATAGGGCCTAACTTTGCAATCGGCTAAACGGATGAAGAGTTCCGCGAGTGTGTCGGTATCGTCATTCACTCCTTTAAGCAGAACGCTCTGGGAGAAAACTTCAATGCCCGCCTCGGTAAGTTTTTTAATGGCCCCAACGATTTCAGCATCAAGTTCATCCCCATGATTGACATGAATCATCAGCATCGAGCGCTTAAATAAAGTACTGGCACTTTTCATCACGGCGATAAAACCCTCGTCAATTCTGCTCGGGAGGATAACCGGAGTGCGGGAGTGAAAACGAAGATAATGAATACTTTCAATTTCAGAAAATTCTTGAATATAGAAGGCCAGCTTTTCATTGTTCAGAATAAGCGGATCTCCACCGGTGAAAATAACTTCATTGATGGAAGGATTGGCCAATAAATAATCCTTGGCCTTTTCGAAGTTCTGATTGAAGACTTCATCTTTTTGGGCCAGTTCATTTTTTCTAAAACAATAACGGCAGATGACAGGACAAACAGTGGTGGGAGTGAAGAGCACGCGATTTTGATAGCGGTGAATAAGTTGATTGCCCTTAGAGTGAGTGATATCGCCAATCGGATCGTAGCGTCCGCTGCGATTATCTACTTCCTCTTGATGCGGAAGAAATTGTTTCCACAAAGGGGAGTCGGGCCCATGAATTTTTATTTTTTCGGCAAAAACCCGGGGGATAAATAGGGGGTAAGAAGTTTTTGGAAAATCTATCCCAAAGAATGATTTTAAATCCTCAGTGCTTCGAAGGGCATCTTTGAATTCTGACTGCCAGCTCATTGGACTTGAGTTTCCGGATGAGAATTTTCCTCATTTTGTTTTGCTTTGAGCTCTTTTAAATAATGGTAGCGCGCCCAATAAGCGCAACCGCGAATCAAGACCGCTCCCATGATCGACATGCCAATGAAGTGATAAAAAACGTCAGTGCTAGAGAGACTGCCGGAATTGGAGAGGGTGTAGTACATCCATTTCAAAAGAATCATGTGCAAGACGAAGATGATGACTTGTTGGAGGCGGTACCAGAGGTTGTGTTGGGAAATAAAATTTTTTATCATATTTAATTCTTAATTTTCAATTTTTACTTTTAAGCAGCCATTGCTGAATTTGAACAGCATCCGGGTGGCGCAGTGCCGTTATTTTATTTAGCTTGAACGATTTATACATATCACTCCACAAGCAGCGAGCATATAGAATATTGCCATCCGGAGTGTTGAGTAAACTGGTTAGCTTGACCGGTCTAAACTTATGTTTATGATTGCCACCAGCATATTGAATTTCGATGACAGCCGCTTCTTTGACTAATTTATTTAATTCTTCCAAATGAAGCGGTAGTTCTTCAGTTTTTAGTTCATCAAATTGATCCAGTGAAAAAAGCAGGCCATGGGCCTGGAGCTCCGCTCTTTGTTTTTCAGGGGTGCTGTCGACTTTTAATCGAGTGAGGCCATCAATAAATATTTTTAATGAAGCGTAGGCATCATCCAGCGCCCGGTGGTGATTAACCAGCGGGATATTGAGCACACTGACCAATGTTCCGAGTTTGTGATTGGGAGCTTCTTTGTGAGTGATACGCGACATTTTGCAGGAACAATAAATCAGGGCACTCGAGAGCTTGATTTTCTCCCGCTGCAGGCCCATCACGATAAAACCCAGGTCAAATTTTGCGTTGTGGGCGACAATCGGCTGCTCGCCTAGAAATTCTTTCAGTTCCGGCAAAATCTCAATCAACTTGGGGGCGCCTACCACCATTTCGTTGCTAATATTGTGAATCGCGATGGTGTGAGGCGGGATCTCGATTTGGGGATCAATCAAGGTGCTAAAAATGCTGTCGCCTTGGGCCGTCACCTTGAAGGCCGCAATTTCAATAATGCGATCGACCAATGGTGAAAGTCCGGTGGTCTCGAGATCGATGGCGATCAGGCCCTCCGGAAAGAATTCCAAAAGAGTTTGCCGCTCAGAGTTACTTAATTCCATTCCCTTGGTATCATTGGAGATTCTTGAACTTGGGAGGATGGATTTATCTACAAAATTTATCACGATATTTTGACTGTCCTTTCATTGACAACCGAAGCCATCATCTTTAAAAATGTACGCTACAATAAACTAAAAAATTTAAGGATTCAATCAATGAAAACTTTTGATCTTGTGGTTCTTGGTGCTGGTCCTGGCGGGTATGTAGCTGCAATTAGGGCAAGCCAGTTAGGAAAGAAAGTAGCGATCGTGGAAATGGATAAAATGGGAGGCGTTTGCCTTAACCGCGGATGCATTCCAACTAAGGCCGTTTTAAAATCTGCTCATTCGGTTCATGAACTCAAAGACATGAAAGAGCTTGGGATTGATGTTGAAATTAAAGGTCTGGATGGTGCAGTTGCCGTCAAACGGGCCACTGGAATTTCTGACCGCATTTCTAAAGGTGTTTCTTTTTTAATGAAGAAAAACAATATCGAAGTCCTCGCTGGATTCGGTAAAATAAACTCCGCAACCACCATTGAAGTGAAGTCAGCAACGGGAGTTGAGTCGGTTACTTTTAAAAATTTAATCGTGGCCACTGGTGCTCACTATAAAACTTTTCCAGGTTTAGAACACGATGGAAAAAGACTGATCGGTGCTTGGGAAGCCATCAAGATGGAAACACTTCCGAAATCTATCGGGATTATTGGGGCGGGAGCAATCGGAGTGGAGTTCGCTTACTTCTGGAATGCTTTCGGAGTTGAAGTTCATATCTTTGAATTGCAAAAACATTTACTGCCAATTGAAGACGATGATTCTTCAGTTGAAGTTGAAAAGGCCTACAAGAAATACGGAATAAAAATGTCTTTAGGAATTGAAGGTGTTCGCGCTGTGAATAACGGCAAAGACGTTTCGATTTTTGAGAAAGTTGCGGGCAAAGAAGTCGAGCATAAATTCGAAATGGGATTAATTGCTGTAGGGATGACTGGAAATATTGATAATATCGGCCTAGAAGCTGTCGGGATTAAAACGGAACGCGGATTTATTTCGGTCAATTCAATGTATCAGACTAACGTTCCAAACATCTACGCCATCGGCGATGTTTCTGGACCGCCTCTCTTGGCCCACGCCGCTTCTCACGAAGGAGTGACGGCCGCTGAGCATCTAGCTGGTCTTCATCCCCATGCGATCGATAAAATGAATATTGCCGGTTGTACTTACTGTCAGCCTCAAGTGGCTTCAGTTGGTTACACCGAAAGAGAATTGAAGGCCAAAGGCATTGAATACAAAGTCGGAAAAATTCCATTTGTGGCCAACGGTAAAGCCGTTGCTTCAAATGAAAAAGATGGATTTGTTAAAACGCTGATGGGCAAACACGGCGAAATGCTGGGCGCTCACATCGTGGGAACTCAGGCGACTGAATTGATTCATGAATATGTTCTTTTCAAAACAATGGAAGGAATTGACGAAGAAATATTTGCGACGATTCACCCCCATCCAACTCTAGGTGAGTGGTTAGGTGAAGCGGTGTTGGCATCAAAAGGACGCGCATTAAACTATTAAAATTTTTTGAATAGCTAGAACTTTAGGAGACTATAAATGAGACACGAAATCGTAATGCCCCAAATGGGAGAGTCGATCACTACTGGAACCATTACTAAATGGCATAAAGCTCCGGGTGATAAAATCGCGCTAGATGAAATCCTGCTAGAGATTTCAACTGATAAAGTTGAATCAGAAATTCCTTCTCCGATTGAAGGCCGGATTGAAGAACTATTATTTAAAGAAGGCGACACGGTTGATATTCAAAAATTAATTGCCATCATTGAAGATGATCTTTCAGTTCCATTTGCCGGGGCCGGCGGAGCATCAGTCGCAGCACCAAAAGCTGCAGCCGCAACTCCAGCAGCTCCTGCCGCCGCCGCAGCGTCTGCTCCTATCGCTGCGACCCCAGTGGCAGAAACTCACGACGATCGCTTCTTCACTCCACTGGTTAAGGCCATGGCCAAAGACGCAGGCGTTTCTCTCTCTGAACTGGCCAACGTGAAAGGCACCGGCGCAGCAGGAAGAATTAACAAGGCCGACTTCGAAGCTTATGTAGCGACCCGAAAAAGTGGAACACCTGCAGTAGCCTCGGCACCTGCAGCTCCTAAAGCAAGCACTCCTGCCTTTGCTCCCGGCGAGCGCATTTCAGTTGTCCCAATGGACAACATGAGAAAAACAATCGCTAGAAATATGCAAGCTTCTAAACTCACTTCTCCCCACGTGAATTCAATCGATGAAATCGATATGACTAAACTGGTAAAATTCAGAGAAGGATTCAAAAAACAATTCGAAAAAGAAGAAGGCTTCTCGCTTACTTATACTCACTTTATTCTTTATGCTTTAGTTCAAGCGCTAAAAGAATTCCCAATCGTTAATGCTTCGATTGATGGTGACAACATCATCATGAAAAAAGACATCAACCTTGGATGTGCAGTTGCCGTTCCTGGAAATGGATTGGTGGTTCCGGTTATTAAAGGTGCTGACAACTTAAACATCAGAGGAATCGCCCGTGCGCTAGATGTTTTAGTGAAAAAGGCCAAAACTAAAAAATTAACAATGGATGACCTGACAGGTGGAACTTATACTTTCACCAACAATGGATCATTTGGAATCTTGGTTGCCACTCCTGTTATTCTTCAACCTCAGTTGGGAATTTTCTGTGTTGGGACAATCGCGAAACGTCCAATCGTCACCGCTGACGATGCGATTGCTATTCGCCAGATGATGTATGCCACTCACACTTACGATCACCGTGTAATTGACGGTGAAGTCGGATCGAAATTCTTAAGACATGTTGTAAACACATTGCAAACAATGGATCCTGCAGCTTTATTTTAAGGAAATCGCGATGAGCCAAAGCCCTTTGCGAAGTACTAAAATGCCTACCATTTCTGGTTTTACATTTATAAAAAACGGTCTCACTCTCGGGTATCCAATACTCGAGAGTGTGCTTTCGATTGAAGCCATTTGTGCTGAAGTGATTATCAATGTCGGTTTCGAAGACCCGGAACTCACTATTGATGATGGAACCTATAAATACCTGACTGAGAATTTAGTGGATCCCAAATATAAGTTCTTAAAGAGTTGGTGGGACCCCAAGATCAAAAAGAGCGGAGTGATTCTTTCCCAACAAACCAACATCGCGCTTGCTGCCTGTCGAGGCGATTACTGCCAATACATCCAGGGGGATGAGTGTATCCATGAGGATGATTTAAAATTCATTCTAGAGGGAGTGGAGCAGATGGAAAAAGATCGGCGAATAGATGGGCTTATTTTTAATTACATGCACTTCTACGGCAACGTGGACACTTATAAATATACCCGCAATCTTTACCGTCGCGAAGTCCGTTTGATCCGCAATCATAAAGGGATCAAATCCTGGCTTGATGCTCAAGGTTTTAGAAATGGCGACGATACAAAAATTAAAGCTCGTTTAATTCCAGCTCGCATTTTTCATTACGGATGGGCAAGGGCCGAACAAGTGATGAAAAACAAAGTGAAAGTCTTTGATACTTTTTATCACGAAAAAGAACGTGGTATTAAAGAATTTCAATACGAGCGCAATTGGGGACTAACCTTGTTTACCAAGACTCATCCCCGGGTCATGAAAGAATGGATCGAAAAAAATCGTAACCCTATTAACTTGATGGCCTTGCCACTTAGTTGGGGAAGTAATCTGTTTGGGCTGGTCATCAGTGACACCATTGAGAAATTTACCGGCTATCGAATTGGTGAATACAAAAACTACAGGAAAATATAATGAAGCCAAGCTATGAATACCCTCTTAATTATTTCCTCGAAAAATTGAACATTTCCCAGGGGAAGTTTGTCGATGTCGGGGCCAATGATGGCAAGATTGGTAGCATGACTTATGATTTGGAAAAAAATGGCTGGAGTGGAATTCTGATTGAGCCCAACCCTAAGCTGGTGGAAAATTTAAAAAAAATTAGAACCTCTCCTGTTTTTCCCTACGCCATTTCATCACAGGAAGGCGATTTGCCTTTTTACATTGTGGAAGGACCAGATAATCTCCATGGTCTTTCTCGTTTTAATTATACCAAAGAATTCGAAGAGCACGTCGTAAGATCTGGAGGCTCTGTTAAGAAGACGCTGGTCCATGTTAAAAAACTTTCCAGCATTATGAAAGAGGCCCAAGGTTTGGACCGTGTCGATCTATTAAAAATTGACGTTGAAGGACATGAGTTTGAAGTTTTAAAAAGTTTTGATTTTGATACCTTCAAACCACGACTAATTGTGACCGAAGACAATTTTAAGGACGCTGACAAATCGGTTCGTCATTTCCTTTATTCCAAAGGTTACGAGGTTATTGCCAGAGATCGGATTAATTATTGGTTTGCTCCAAAATCCGAGATCAAACATTTTCTTTATGATTACCTTCACTCTAAAATTCGATTTATCCGCTGGGATATTAAGCGAGTTCTCTATCGATTAATGAATAAGAAATTCCAGACCGGTAATAATTAAATTGTGGCCAGCCAACTGATGCTAAATCTAGTGAATTACCGATCTCACTGAGCTTATTTTTTAACTTCCAATCTTTATTGTATCATTTATTTCAAACAGTTAAGTGCTAATGCATTTGTCACCTTTTGATTAAGCTGACCCCTCATGACTTCAGCCAATCGCCCATTAACATTTAGCCCCCCATTTTGCCCAAATTCCAGGTGCACGCATCACCGCACTGGGCATTTCGGATTCGCCAAAAAAAATGGTGTTATAAAAACGCAAAAGGCTCCTTACTTCAATCAGCGCTTTCTTTGCAAAAATTGCGGGGCGCAGTTTTCCACAAATACTTTCGACTTTGATTTTAGAAAAAAGATTATTCATCTCTCCAGAAACATTTTAAATTTTTCGATGAATGGCATGAGCCACTCCTCAATTGCCAGGGAGCTTAAGGTTTCAAAAGGCAGTGTCAATTTGAGACTTAAAAATCTTGCTCACCAATCACTTCTTTTTGAAAAAGAGAATGTTGTTCAAACGATTTCCGAAAATGTTGCTTACGATGGATTCGAAACCTTTACTTTTTCCCAATTTTCACCTTGTTATATCAACACGGCTGTTGGGATGAAGTCACATTTCATTTATCACAATACTTTTTCACCGCTTAACCGCAAAGGAAGGATGACCGATTTACAAAAGCTTCGCCAAATTGAACTCCTGAAAAAACACGGCGCCTATCCTAAGGATAGCGTTTACTTAGAAAGCCAATACATTTTCCATGAAATCAATGCCAAAGCAGAAAAACCAATACAGCTTTTTAGTGATGAACACCAATCTTATCGCAGAGCTTTTTCGCCGTTAATAAATAAAATTTCGCACGAAACGATTTCGTCGCGCGCGCGCAGGGATTCTCGCAATCCACTTTTTGCCATCAATCATCTCCATCTTTTGTATCGCCATTTTTTATGCTCGCAAAAACGAGAAACGATTGCCTTTCAAAAGCATGAGGCGGCGATGCTAGAAAAAGTGCAACTGATGAAAATTTACCAAAACTTTCTGCGCCCCAAGTTTACCAAAAAAAACAAGTATGATGAGTTTGCTCACCTTTGGTCCCCAGCGATGTATTTAAAAATAGTGGATCGGATTTTGGAATTTAGTGATGTTTTTGGGCAACGGAGAATGAGGACACATTTTAAATTGGATGAACGAGAAAATAATTTTCTAGATCGACATTATCCCTATTCTAGACAAAAAATGGCGAATTAATCGCCATTTTTTTTGTCTTAATTAGCATCATTTGCTTAGTCACAATATAATAATTAAATTAAACAGACTTATAAAGTTTAAGATAACTATGGGCCGCACTTTTCCAATTAAATAATTTGGAGCGTTCGATTAGTCGCGCCTTCTTTTCGGGCGTGAACTCCTTCATGCCCGCAAAAAAAACATCGCGCATGGAAGTGGCTTCATAGCTGGTGAAATAATAGGCATCATTTCCCCCGATTTCCGGCAGTGATGTTTTATTTGAAATAAAGAGAGGAAGGCCAAAATTCATGGCCTCGGCCACTGGCAGGCCGAAGCCTTCGAGTAAAGAAGGAAAGATGAAGGCGCAGGCATGTTCGTAATACCAGCGTTTTTCTTTTTCATCGATGGTGCCAACCAGAAAAAAACGATCTTCCAGAGCTTCGCTTTGAATTCTTTGTTTCATGGCGGTGGCGTAGTCATTATAAGTCGTTCCCGCCAGCACTATTTTGTATTCGACCGGCAATAGCTTTAAAAAATCGATGAGCACATGAAAGTTCTTTTTGGGTAACACTGTTCCGATTGAAAACAGGAATTTTGAGTTGGGCACCACTCCAGGCCGCGAGGCTTCTTTACTTAGCGAAATGCCATTGTAGATCACTTCTGTTTTTTTGCCTTGCAGGTTGAAGTTCTTTTCAACTTCCGACTGTGTAAATTTTGAAATAAAAGTTATCGCGCTGGCGCGGTCTATTTTTTTTTGCAAACCCAATTTAAATTTTTGCTGAGCGAGGGGGTCGCTGTTCTCATAAAGAGCATTTAAATCGTGAATGGTGAGAATATATTTTGTTTTTTGGGAGCGTGGAAAATAAGGAGAGTCCTGGTGAACAGCATGAAAGACATCAGACTTAGGGAGTAAAAAAGGAATTTTCTTCGCAAGTTTTTCGTATTTATTGGGGATCCAGTAGGCGAGATTAAGGGCGCTTTGATCGAAAAAAACTTTCAAATGAGCGCAGAACTGGCCCAGGCCCGAGTAAGGATCTTTTATTTTTTCAAAATCAATGAGTATGCGGGGATTGGTTTGCATAGCTTTAACGATACATGGAACTTAAGGGCGTGAGAAGGATAAAAAAAAGGGGACCAATTGGTCCCCTTTGGAATATTTTTAGAATTTATTAATGTCGTTAGCAAGACCCGGGAAATCGATGAAAGGATTTCTGTTTCCTTGAACTTGTTCAATGGTGTCGTTGTTGTCCATTTCTTCTTGATCAACTGGATCTAGATCATTCCAACGGCGAAGAACTTCTTCTTCATTTTTTGGAATGGTGATTTTGTAACGAACTGAGAAGTAGAAAATTGAACGGGCAACGTTACCTTTGTGAGTAAGAGGTGGCTCGAATCCGTCATTGCTATGAACCGTTGAAGATCCAAACTTTGAAGCACTACAGTCATCGCTTGAAAGATCTCCAGAATCATTACCAACGTCGGTGAAGTTGATGTTTCCACGAATTGAGTTTGCTCTAGAGTCACTTGGGTAAAGGTGGTGAAGGTCGGCCTTTTGAAGGTCTTTAGGGAAAGCTCCAGTGAATTTACTTTGAGGCCAAGTGTGTTCACAGTTAATTTGTTCTGATTTTGGAATCGCTTTTGGAGCAACACCAGCACTACCACCAAATCTTTTTTGGCAGTAAACGTCTTTGATATAATATCCGTTACCATCATTTTTTAGGTACATTTGTCCGAACATCACTCTTCTTGCGCCTTCGTAGCCAAGAGAAGTTTGTTTCGCTGACATAACATCAAAAAGGGCAATTTTAAGTGAATCGTTTTTTAACACGTGAGTGTTTAACTTAGTCTTTAATTCTGGAGAGTAATCGGCAAAAGCGCTAGAGACAAGGAGGAGGAGAAAAAGAATAAGTGTTGTTTTCAAAGTATCTTCCCTTTGTAAAATGTTGTTTGCAAAGGGAAGATAAAATAGCTGATTAGGTTTGGCCAATACTTATCATTAGTTTTTCTAATAAAATACTTACTTTTTTCTGTAAGGTTTTATGACAACTAGCTTAAAACTTTGAGATGTCCTGCGCTAAATCAGGAAAATCAATGAAAGGATTTCGATTTCCTTGTAGTTTTTCGATCTCAGCATTGCGCACCATTTCGGCGTCATCGACCGGATCTTGTTCATGCCATTTTCTTAGGAAAGTTTGTTGTTCACGGCTGATGGCCATGCGGTAGCGAACTGAGAAGTAAAAGAGGGCGCGGGCCACATTTCCCTGGTGCTCACTAGGTGGTTCAAAAAAGGTTTTTCCACCGGAAACGACTGAGGCCCCCGATTTACTGGCATCACAGTTTTTCAAGTTGAGGTTGCTAACAACTTCGGCAAAGTCATAGTTGCCGCGAGTTGAATTGGCCTTCATATCAGTGGGGAACAAGTGGTGCATGTCTGATTTTTGTAATTCGTTGCTGAAGGCCTTATTGAACTTACTTTGTGGCCAGGTATGCTCGCAATTAATGCTGCTCTCGCCAATCGGAACGAGTTGTTCACGATTACAATAAACTTCTTTCAGAAATTTTCCGCGGCTGTCGGATTGAACGTGAAGTTGGGTATAAAGGAATTTTCTGGCCGGACCGTAGCCAACGGCGGTGTGAGAGAAGCACTTGCCTAATTTTTGATCGCATCCCAAGAGGTCGTTGCCTTTAGCTAAGCGAGTATGAGGTGATTCTAGCAGGGTGATCAGTTCGTCTTTTAACTCTTCATCTTTGAGTTCGTGGCGAGCAATTTTTTCTTGAAAGCTCGTCGGGTAGTAAACGTTAGAGGCGAAAGAGAGCAAGGGGAGCAAGAGGGCAAAGACAACTGCAGAGCGCGTAATCATTTTCTTCATATTCATCCTTTGAATGGGGAGATCAGAATTAAGCTTAATAGAAAGATTATAAGTCTGACTAATATTTTTTATTAGGAGTCAGTTAATTTTGTATTTTCAAATTATTTGGGAGCAAATTGTCCCCATAATTTTTCTAATCTTTTTTTCAGGCCGTCTTCTTTCCCTTCTTGAGTCGGGGAGTAGAACTGAGGAATAGGGGCCTGAGTGTAATTTTGTTTAACAAAATGATTATCGTAAGAATGGGGATAGAGATAGGGTTGAGAGCCGATGGGGGGATGGTTTTTTAAATGATCCGGAACTTGAATGGTGGCCTGAGAGCGCACATATTCCAGCGCCTGATCGATGGCCAGATAGGCAGCATTACTTTTGTAAGTTGAGGCCAGGTAGGTGGTGGCCTGGGCCAGAATAATTCTCGCTTCTGGCATACCGATATTGGCAATGGCGTGTAAGGCAGAAGTCGCCAGAGTCAGTGCGGTTGGATCGGCGTTGCCCACGTCTTCACTGGCAAAAATGACCAGTCTTCGCGCGATAAAAACCGGATCCTCACCACCATCAATCATCACTGCCAGCCAGTGAATCGCGGCCTGGGGATCGCTTCCGCGCATGCTTTTAATAAAAGCTGAAATGACATCGTAGTGGCGATTGCCACCTTTATCAAAGGCGCGGGCATTTTCGATGATCAGTAATTTAATTTCTTCTTTGCTGGGATTTTTTAGTTTCGCCGCCGCCTCGAGTGTATTGAGCGCCACTCGGGCATCTCCGCCCGCAAAATCCGCAATAATGATAAGCAGACCTGCATCAATTTCCATTTCAAATTTTTCTTTAGTCTGAAGCAGGATTTTGTAAATATCATCCGGGCTGAGTTCTTTGAGTTGAACAATATGCATGCGCGACAGAAGCGCCTTATTGACTGAGACTCGGGGATTTTCGGTGGTGGCGCCAATCAGGGTAAAAGCGCCTTCCTCTATATAGGGTAGTAGGGCATCTTGTTGCGCTTTGTTAAAACGGTGGATCTCATCCACAAAGATAATGGCCTGCTGGCCTAAGCGCTCCCGCATCTCTTCGGCCGCCTGAATCAGTTTTTTGAGATCTGCCACCCCGCCTAAGACGGCGTTGAATTTGTAGAACTCTTTGCCTGAATGTTTGGCCAAGAGCCGCGCCAGGGTGGTTTTTCCGGTGCCTGAGGGTCCAAAAAGGATGATGCTGGGGAAGTTTTTGGTGCGAAGGAAGGAGTAGCTCTTGAAAATCTCGCCATGGCCGACAAATTCTTCAAAAGTCTCGGGGCGAGACAGATGGGCCAGAGGCGGCAGGACTTTCCCCTTGGAAGCCGTGCTATCCTGATTTAGTGTTGAGTCGAAGAGTGAATGTTGCGAAGGCTTTTCCATAAGTAACCACAAATAAACGTTGACTGAAAACTGGCGTTATCTTACAGTGATAAAACTTTTTTCACTAGTATTTTACTAGGAAATTTTGTCTATCTAAACCATAGACCCCGACGTTATATCAATGATATAGCATCAAAAAATCTAATAAAGAGGAGGTGACTTAAAATGGCTCAAGATCCACAATCAGCAATTACTGTTCAGATCGACGAAAGATCTGGTGTAGAGCGTTCTCTGAAGAAATTCAAGAGAATGTGTGAATCATTTGGTGTTGTACGCGAGTACAGAAAACGCCAAGAGTACAAAAAGCCTTCTGTTAAACATAAAGAAAAAGTTGAAGCAGCAGAAAAAAGAAGAAAGAAGACAGCAATGAAATTTACAAGAGTTTCAAAGTACTAGTCCTTTCTCTTATCTAATTACACAAACATTAGTAAAAGCCCCAAGAATTTGGGGCTTTTTTTTTATTTAAAATGTTTTCAAGAAATGCAGGAAAAAACTAACCAGCCAGATAAGGGGCAGTAGGAGCGTGGCCTTGTTTTTTAAGGCGCCCATTTTTTCTTGGAGAAAAGCAGACAGCTGATAGAGTGCCAGTGCACTCCAGGCAGTAAAAAGAAAATAGCCGGGAAAAGTATAACGACCGGCAACTCGATTACTCATACTGAAAACCAGGCAGTAAACGATTGCCGCCAAAAAGAACAATTGGGAAAGAGGACTTTTGCAAAAGACGACAAACTCTCTAAATTTACCTTTGATCGCCACATAGTAAATAAGAATTAAGCTCCAAGGCAAACTGTAGGCCAGGTAGTGGCTGAAATAATAATAAAAATTAAGCAATTTCCTGATAATAAAAAAATGTTCTTTATTATCAATCATTGCTCTTTGTTCAATTTGGATTCTCCAAAATTCTTTTAAAAAACTCTCTCCACTTATTTTACTAAAAAGAGCTTCGAAACCCAGAGTGGTAAGAACGACCGCGCCCAAGCAAAGAAACAACACACTTAAAAAAAGAATTTTATGATGATTGCGCTCTTTGGAATAAAAATAGCCGATACTAAAAAGAGCAAAACTGAAAATAAAGAATGGGCCTTTGATCAGCAATAAACTCACGCTGCAAACAATGGCCGCCAAGCCCCATAGTTTTGACTGGTGCAGGTTCATTCCGGCCAAGAGAGCTAGGAAAGAAAAAAACATTATTCCCAATTCATGATTGGCCCGGACATTATAAGAAAAGGCCAGAGGACTCAACAGTAAGGCCAGCACTAAAAAGGCGGTGCCCTGGGATTGGTTCATCATTTTTTGGGCAATGGAGGCGAGTATTAAAAAAGAAGTAATTTGAAAAAACATTCCCAGAATATGCAAGGCATGCTCGGGCCCAACCCCCAAACGGGTGAGTGCCACCCCCATTAGTAACTGGCCGGGAAATTGGTCACGCATATAAGAGTTGGGATCAAAGCTCCAGTAATTAGTTCCCCATTTAGGAGTGATGAGGTTTGAGAAATCAGCGTGCTGATAACGAACAACTAATTCAGAGTAATATTTTGAATCATTACTTTCAGATTTAAAATGGGTAAAAGAAAGGAAGATGGAAGCAATTACAAAGGCCAGCATCCAGATGATAGTCAGGTTTTTTAGCGAAAAATTTTTATTCATGCAGAGATGTTATTATAAGAGCGGCACAAATGAAAAAATAAAATGCATTATTGCCTAAAGTTCATTGATTTTTTGAGCGAGATTAAAATCTTTTTCCCCCACACCCTCTTGATCGTGGGTGCTAATGCGAACCAGACATCGGTTGAAGCTAACTTCCAGATCGGGGTGATGATTTTCTTTATTGGCAATCCAGGCAATGGCATTTACAAAAGCGATATTTTTTAAATAAGACTTAAAAGCATATTCTTTTTCCAGGCAGTTTTTTTCGGGATTAAATGCCCAGCCTTCCAGCGCTTTTAGTTTGGCTTCTATTTCTTTTGGATCGCTCATACTTCCTCCCTATTTCTTACGTTCAAATTTTGCAGGAAAATCGGGCATCGTCATGGAGAGTTGTGCCAATTCCAGCGGCTTTTTGTCGATCAGCTTAAATAAGTCTTCGAAGCTCTGAATGACGAAATAGACAGGTTGAAGAATATCGATGCGAAAGGGAGTGAGAAGTGCGTCGAGGGGGACGAGAGGCCGGCGCTCGGGCAGCGTGCTTTCGACCGAATAAATGATTTCTGATTTGGAGGAAAGAATTCCTCCACCGTAGGCCTTATATTGATCGTCTTCTTTGATGAGTCCAAATTCGATGGTGAACCAAAACAAACGAAAGAGTCTCATCTTGGTTTTTTTATCGGCGCTGAGGGCCAGGCGGCCATACTGGTGCATGAATTCGGCATAGGGGGCATTGGTTAGCAGCGGGCAGTGGCCGAAGAGTTCATGGAAGACATCCGGCTCTTTGATATAATCAATTTCTTCAGGAATGCGGATAAAATTGGCGGCGGGAAATCGTTTTTTGGAAAGCAATTCAAAAAAGATTTCAGGCTGAATGAGAGCGGGCACCGGCTCAACTCCCCAGCCGGTATGGGCCTGGAGGATAGAGGTGATGTCTTTGTGCTGAGGAATTTCATCGCCAAATTTCAACAGCTCGACTCCGCGGATAAATTCCCTGGATGCCCGGCTTTGAATTAATTCCTTCTGGCGATGAAGAAGAAATGACCAGGTTTTATTTTCTTCCTCGCTGTAGTGGGCGCGCCCTTCTGTATCGAGAGGTTTGGAGTGATAGACATGTTTTTTACTCAAGAGAGTTCTCGCTTATAGATGGGTTTTCGGTAGAGGAACATTAAATAGAGCGCAGGATAAATGAGCAGATCGAGTGCCTTGTTCCCGCAACTATATTCGATATCGTCCACGACATAAGTGTTGAGTTCATCAATTTTTTCGAGGCGGTGAATGTGTTTCCAGTTTTTTAGTGGAGCAGGTAACTTAACCCCTTGGTCCACAAAAAATATTTCATAGTCACTGCGAAAGTCTGAGGTTATGCGGCTGATCCATAATTGTTTAAACATCCCAAAGAAATCCATTTTTAAATGAATTTCATGGCCTGCTTTACATCCATCGAAGCGCTCAACCTCTAAATTGACCAGTGGAGGTTTAAGCGACTTAAAGAGTTCAAGATTAAATTTTGAAAAAAGAAGCTGATAGTTCTTTTCAATTTTGGTCTTGAGTAAAATTTTCATTTATTGATTAAGCGGCTTTTTTAAGCGGCTGTTTGGCGAGCGAGTACTTAATCTTCTGGTTACTGTAGAGCGAGCTGAAAGGACTCAGCCAACAATCTTCACTAAGGCGAAAGATCACTTTGTGAAAGCGTTCTTTGGGTTCAGCTTTCATCAAAGCTTTTGGGAAAAGGGCCAAGGGCGCTTTTTCTAAAATAAATTCAATTTTTTTATCTTCGGAAATTTTGCCCGAATAAAGAGCGGCAAGACAAACATAGGCTCCGTAGTGATTGGCTTCAATCACAAAATGTTTTTCTTTGGACTGATTGATGGCCATGACTAATTGTTTGGCATCAGCGTTTAGCGAAAATGGACTGAGGTGACGATAATAGTTAATCATCTTGCGATGACTTCGGGATAAATGTTTTTTTTCTTCGGCCGAAAAATTTAAATGCTCAAAACTGGCCATCATGGTGTCACATAATTTTTCTTCAAAGCCTGCTTTGAAAGCGGGAGTTGCATATTTCATGACTGAAATCTTTTGACCTACAAATTGAATCTTGCCTTTTAAACTAATAGACTTGCTCATTGAAAAATTCCTTGTAGGGTTTCTTACATAATACTCTCTATCGGAATCTTTCGAAATAAGATGAGTGTTTTGCTAATATTTTTCCCAAAATCGAGCATTTAACCCATTAATAGTATTTATTTAGGTGCCCATTATTGATGGGATTAAAATCTTTTAATCTGGCTTAAATCTCTTTTTAATGTGGGCGGACGATACTGGTCCAAGAAAACAATCAGCTTTGGAGAAACTTATGAAATTTATACTCGTATTTGCGCTATTGAGCTCGGTGGCCTTCGCCAATGAAGAGAAAAAAGAAGAGAAAAAAGCAGAACATAAAACAGAAGCCGTAAAAGAAGAAAAAATGGCCATTGCTCCAGAGGCTAAAGAGGCCAAAAAAGCCGCTTATAAGGCCGCCAAAGAAGCTTGTTTGAAAGAAAACAAGGATCTTAAAGGTAAAGAACTTAAAGACTGTATCGTTTCTAAAAACTTATAAATTAGAAAGCAAAACAATTTGCTTTAACTTAACAACACTTGGAGATTTCAAATGAAAAACGCAATCGTAATCGCTCTTGCTCTAGTATCAGTTTCTGCTTTCGCAGGTAACAAAGTAACTAAAGAAGCTAAAAAAGCAGCAGTAGAAGCTTGTAAAGCAGAAGGAAAAACTAAAAAAGAATTGAAAGCATGTGTAAAAGAAAAAACGGCTGCTCCAGCTGCAGAAGCAAAAGTTGAAACAGCACCAGCTGCTACAACTGCACCAGCTACTGAAGCTGCTCATAAATAATTATTACGTCTAAGTAATGCTTATAACGGGGGATCTTTCGAGATCCCCTTTTTTATGGGGCAAGAGGCGAACTATCACGCAAGGCGCTAATCCTTTTCAAGACAGATAATCCCTCTTATAATTCTGCCATGAGAATTTTAGTGGTCGAAGATCAGCCTAAAATGGCAAGTTTCATCAAAAAAGGGCTAAACGCTCAAGGCTATCTGGTCGATCTTTCCGAAACCGGAATGGGCGCCGAGCGCCTGGTAACCGAAAATCCCTACGACTTGATTGTCCTCGATGTAAATCTTCCTGATCAAAACGGTATGGATACCGCCCGGCATATCCGGCGCGATGGATTCAAGGGACCAGTGCTGATGCTGACGGCCTTAAGTACCACCAAAGATAAAATTCAGGGTCTCGATGCAGGGGCAGATGATTATTTAACCAAACCTTTTGATTTTGAAGAACTGCTCGCCCGCATCAGGGCACTGTTGCGAAGAAATACGGGGAATGAAAGTTCCAAGCTACGTTTTGCAGATATCGAGCTAGACATGGTGCTGAGGAAAGTGGTGCGCGCCAATGTTGAATTGAATCTTACCGCCAGAGAGTTTTCACTCTTGGAATATTTTATGAGACACCCTAACCGCCCGCTAACCAGAGTGGAAATCAGTGAACATGTCTGGGACGTGAACTTTGATACCAACACCAACATCATCGATGTTTATATAAATATGCTACGAAAAAAAATTGATTCACCTTTTCCCAAAAAAGTGATCCATACCATGGTTGGTTATGGATACATCTTAAAGGAAACCTAGGGCATAACATCTTTGAAATTTTTACAAAAAATTAGTCTTAAATTAAAACTGACCTTGCTCTTTGGTTTAATTTTTACCGGCATGCTCTCCGGCTTTAGCTATATTCTTTACCGCGAATTCTCTAAGCTTCAAGCAGAAGAATTTGATACCACCCTCTACAATTATGCGATCGATGTGGCAGAGTCGCTTGATATCGATAACTATGGTGAAGTGGAATTCGATCCGAACATCATTAAGCTCAATGAAAAAATTCTGCCCTTTGCTCTAGGCACAAGTTATATTTCAGTTTTGGATATCAATGGAAAAATTATCGCCCGATCTAGTAATGCGGGCTTGGCGAATGTTCTTCCCATCAGTGAGTCGAAGCTCGATCGAGTTTTAAAAAAAGGGGCCAGCTACGACGTGATGGACTATAAAGCTATTCATCATCGAGTTATCCATTACCTGCTACCTGTTTTGAAAATTGATTCTCCCTTGATTTTGCAAATATCAGTTCCCATGACCTCCTTTATGAATACTAATAAAAATCTCATTCGATTTTTTGTGACAAGTGTTCCAATGATGATGTTTCTTTCGGCGGTTATCGGCTATTTTTTTGTCGGTCGTGCATTGTTGCCGATGATGGGAATTATTAATAAAACTAAAAAAATTGAAATTTCCAATCTGGCGGAAAGAGTGCCGGTCCCTGAAACTAAAGACGAAATCTGGCAGTTGGCCGATACCATAAATCACCTCTTGAGTCGTTTGCATGGATCATTTGAATCTCAGGAACGATTTATTCAAGATGCTTCCCACCAGTTAAAAACGCCGCTGGCCATTATTAAAGGAGAGTTGGAGCTCTTTCGGGCGCAGACGCGTTCGGAAAAAGAAATGGAACAATTTTTTGAAAGCATGTCACAGGAAATTAATTTTTTAGTAAAACTTACAAATGACCTGCTTATTCTTGCGCGCATTGATAGTGGAACGAGTTCATTGCTTTTTACTAAATGTCGTTTGGATGAAATTGTATTATCCCAGACTTCAAGATTGTCAAAACTTGCTTCCCAAAAGCACATTTCATTACAAATTGATTTTGATTCATTCGAAAATGCTACTGAAGATACGCTCTCTGTCTATTGCGATCCCGATTTATTGGGAGTCGTCTTTTACAATCTGATTGAGAATGGCATAAAATATTCACCAGAGGGTTCTAGAATTCTGATCAAAGGAATAAATGAAGCTGACTCTCTGGCAATTATTGTTTCTGATGAAGGAGCGGGAATTGATCAAGAGCAAATTGAAAAAATATTTGATCGTTTTTTTAGGATTGAAGGAAGTTCGAAACGAGCAGTAGGCAGCGGATTGGGACTTGCGATCTGTAAAGTTGTGGCCGACACTCTCGGGGCCAAGTTATGGGCCGCCAACAATAAAGACCAAGGTACATCGTTTTATTTTAAAATGATGAAATAAGGGCGGCGATGGAGAGTAAGTATGAAAAAATTGTTTTACTCAAAAATATTTATAGCTATAAGCTTTTTTTGTCTGGGGTTTCTCACCAACCATTATTTCACTAAAATTAGCCAGCATTTAATGGTTGAAGTCTCAGGCCTTAACTCCTCGAGGGATCGCATTCCTGTTAATCCTGATGATTTTGACCACGATAAATTACTCGAAGCTGCCCGAAAGATGCGCCGTGAAATAATCAATCAGACAGGGCATGAGGGAATAGAAATCAGGGGAGTGGAAAGAAGGGAAGATGATCAATTTGTTTATTACGACATCCCCTTGAACGACCAAGAGAAAAATGATCATCAGTTAAAGGTGAAAGTGAAAGAGGGAATGATCAGCATCACGGAGCATACTGCAAACAGTGAAAGTGTGCGCGAGTTTTCAATTGAGCCTGGTTTAGATGAGAGCAAAGCGGAAGTGATCAATTTAAAAGATAGAATCAGTATTAAAATACCCAAGACCCAAGAACCAAGATAATTTAGCGAAAGCGCAAAGAAAGGTTAATCATCGGCATCAAGGAAGTATAGCTATCCGTTACTTCTGTTGCGACGTTTGCCGCGCTAATGGATTTTGAAATATTGAGAGTTTTATAATTGAGGCTTCCTCCAATATAAAAAGTGCGGTTAATTTTTAATTCGGCCCCTAGTCCCACCAGTAGACCATAACCGGATATTTCTTCAGTGACGTCTCCAATCGTTCTTTTTCCCTTGGCGTATGGGTTCCAGCCAATTGTTCCGTAAAAAGTATTGGTCTCATTAAAAAAATAGGTAAATCTTGGACCGAGCTCCAGGGTGTTCACCTTGTTGGTGGTGGCCGTTTTGATTTGATGAGTGAAGAAAGTAATGTTTTGACCAACATAAAGACGCTGTTTAGATCCTAAGCTGGCACCAATAAAAAGATGATTGGAAACATCGCTGATATCAGTGGTGGTTTTTGAATCACTGCTTGATGAATAGCCCGTCATGTTGTCAATGATGAAAGCGGCGTGAGCCGTGTTGATTAAAAAGAAAATGGCGATTAAATTTTTTTTCATTATTTTTTTCATTATTTTTTAAGAAAATTTAACTACGCAGTAATTCTTCTTACCTTTTCTAATTACCATGCAGGTTTCACTCGCAAGGTTTTGTTCGTTTAAGATCAGGGCCATCTCTGTGACGCTGTCGTTATTTAGGTAAACACCTTTTTGCTCAACTGATCTTTTTGCCTCGCCCTTACTTCCAAACAGGGGAGTCAAGGCCAGAAGTTCAAGCAGTGGTAGACCGGCGCTAAGCACTTCGCGCTTGAGTTCGACGGAAGGGACATCTCTAAAAATGGACATCAAATCTTTGTCTTTTAAGTTGGCAATCTTTTCGCCGAAGAAAATTTTAGTGGCCGACAGCGCTGATTGCAGACCTGCCTCGTCGTGGACGATTTTGACCACTTCTGAGGCCAATACTTTTTGAGCTTCGCGCAGATGAGGTTCACTGATTGTTTTTTGTTCTAAGAGGGCAATTTCATCCAGCGAGAGGAAAGTAAAATATTTTAGGTACTTGACCACCGAGGCATCGTCGGAATTGAGAAGATATTGGTACATCTGATAAGGAGAAGTCATTTCAGGATCGAGGTAGATCGCGGTTCCACCTTCTGATTTTCCGAATTTATTTCCATGGGCATCGGTCACCAGAGGAATCACTATGCCGTAGACTTGTTTGCCGTCCATTTTACGGGTCAGATCAATACCGGCGGTGATATTTCCCCATTGGTCTCCGCCGCCCATCTGAAGAACGACGTCGTGCTCTTTGGCCAGGAATTTAAAATCGTAGGCCTGTAGCATTTGATAAGTAAATTCCGTAAAGCTGATTCCCACTTCGGAGTTGATTCTGTTTTTGACAGATTCTTTGGCCAGCATTTCAGTTACCCGAAAGCGTTTTCCGACATCGCGAAGAAATTCAATAAAACTAAATTTTCCCATCCAGTCATAGTTATTGACCATAACGGCAGAATTCTCACCGCAATTAAAATCAAGTACACGCTGAAATTGTTTTTTCTGTGCTTCGATATTGACTTGAATCACTTCTTCAGTCAGCAGTACGCGTTCGCTATTTTTGCCAGAGGGATCCCCGATCATCCCAGTGGCGCCACCGATCAGGACGTAGGGCCGGTGACCGGCATTTTGAAAACGTTTCATGGTAATAAGGGCAAAAAGGTTTCCAATTTGCAGTGATTTCGCGGTTGGGTCGTAACCGATATAAAAAGAAATTTTCTTGTTATTTAATAAATCGGGCAGTTCTTCGCTAGAGGTCGCTTCGATCAAGCCACGGGCGACAAGTTCTTGGTAGAAATTCATTCGAGGTCCTTTGGGTCTTTTTAAGATTTATTCTAATAGATTATGACAGAAAAGATGCCAGAAGAAAATCCTCTTTATGAGCATTCTCTTCTGGCCGCCTTGAGCTTTATATGGGGACTATTTTAGAAAGGTCTTAATTTCAGTAATCAAGCGCTCTAAACGCTGAGAGTAATTTTGTAGAGTTTTATAATCGGCCATGATTTCTTTACGCTCTAAAGCTTCCCGATCCTCACGAATGCCCTGAAATCTGGCAATGAATCCTCCATAAGCATGGCTGGCATCATCCTTTTCCAGGTCGCTGGAGTAGCGGTCATTGGCGTAGGTTCCGACGGCGTTGATCAATTGAATGGCCTTCAGTTGTTTTTCATCAACTGATTTTCGCAGTTCTGCCTCGCTTACTTGATCCGCTTCCACCGAGACTATTTCGGGAATTTGAGATTGTTCTATCGAGGCCCAGCAGTTAGCACTTAAACTTAAGAGTACAAAAATAAAAAGAGGTGATTTGGAAAATATCTTCATAGCGGACTCCTGTTTATAATCTAATCAAGTGCCAAAACATTGGGCAGTTTAACTGGCTTGAATCTATAGTTGCTATTCTGTTCTACTAGTCATAATGCACTTTCTTTGCCAAAATCAGCAGAGTCTAGCAGCGGTAGATATGAGCGGGGGAGAAAATGTATTTGATTTTAAAAACAGTTATCACGGCAATAGTGGTAGTCGGTATTTCTGAGTGCGGAAAAAGATTTTCCTTAGTTGGAGGAGTTCTGGCCTCATTGCCCCTCACCTCGATTCTGGCCTTCATCTGGCTCTATCAAGACACGCGGGATGTCGCCAAGGTCATTGAGCTATCTCACGTTATTTTCTGGATGGTTATTCCTTCGCTTTTTTTCTTTCTTTGCCTGCCATGGTTTTTAAAAATGGGATGGAAGTTTTACCCTTCTTTGGCCACCTCTGCGGCACTGATGGTTTTAGTTTATTCCGTTTATTTATTGGTCATGAAAAAGATTGGCGTGCAGTTATAATTTTTCAATGAAAGCCTCGGCCGGAACATGTTGAGGTTTATCCAATTTAAATTCATAATAATTATCATCTAAAACCGTTGAGACGGTCGCATGGCCGATGATTTTTTTCCTTTTTTCATAATTGCCAAGTGGCATATTTCGGCTTTCTTTCTCCTTTAGGTCTTCCACAAAATCTTCATACTCTAAAATTCGGAGACGATCTCCAACACGTAATTGTTCTTTACCTTTATATTTTGCCTGAAAAGTTTGAGAGCCCTGGGTGCTTGAAATGTGACTTTCAGACTGGATGACTTGCGGTGTTTCTGAACAAGAAAGCAGCGTTAAAAAGAATCCGAAGGTCAAAAGTTTTATGAGCATTTTTCTCTCCTGCTAGAGGTCTGATCTGTTTATACCTCCGTGTCTCATTTGGAATCAAGGTTTGTATTGAGAATTAATAGTTATGCATGATATTTAAGTTCACTAAAACGTAGAATATAATTATACTGGGATAATGATAAATAATACTTCAGCGCAAGCACTTATTACCAAGGCCAATCAGGAAAGAAAGTTTGCTTCAATGCTTTCTTTGATCGTCGGAGTTTTGCTGCTGGGCCTTAAGTTTTATGCTTATCACTTAACAAATTCGCAATCTATTTTCTCCGACGCATTGGAGAGTATTGTTAATGTGGTGGCGGCGGTCATTACCGTTATCGTTATCATTATTGCGGCCAAACCCGCGGATGAAGATCATCCCTATGGCCACGGAAAAATTGAAAGTATGGCCTCGACCTTTGAAGGGGGTGCCATTCTTCTGGCCGGAATCTTGATTGTCATCCAGGCCGTTCAAACTTTTGTTCATGGGGCCGAAGTTAAAGAAATTGATTCAGGTCTGGTCATTGTGGTGGGCGCAGGTCTGGCCAATGGTGCTCTGGGACTATTTCTCTTTGCCAGAGGCAAGAAGCATTATTCAGAATCTTTAAAATCAAGTGGGATTCATTTGTTGACCGACACTTTAACCAGCGTTGGAGTATTGGCCGGTCTATTGATGGTGAAATTTACCGGACTCGATTGGATTGACCCGGTGGTTGCAGCGGTCTTTGGGGCAATGCTGATTTTTGCGGGTGGAAAAATTCTTATTCGCTCAGGTCATATTTTAATTGATGCCCACGATGTGGAAACCTTAAAATTGTTGGCCAATCTTTTTGAAAAACATTATCGGGCGGGTGTGATTCAGATTCATTTTACTCGAGTTATTAGAAGTGGGAATTACCATCATATTGACTGCCATATGGTCATACCGGAATTTTGGACTATTTTAGAAGCTCACGATTTTAGCGAAAGATTTGAGAATGCAGTTATTCTGGATTATCCGGTAGAAGGCGAGCTGCATATCCATCACGATCCCTGTCGCCGGGCCTTCTGTGAATCTTGCGAGCTGGAAGCTTGCCCAATCAGAAAAATGCCTTTTAAACAAAGAACGGTTTTGACGTTTGATGAAATTACGGCCCCAATGGCCTAGGGCCAAAAAGAATTCAGATTTATTTTTTTTGAGCTTTGATATTAATAGCAGCTTCGTACTGCTTTAAAATATCAGCATCGATTTCTGTGGGCTGAATTGACTTGATGGTTTTCATTGAATTTTTCATTTCTTCACATGAATGGACTCCGCCATCGCCATCGACTGGACGGTTTCTTCCGCCTTCTTTCATCCAGGTAATCTCTTTATTGCAAAATTTACAGCGGGCCATGACTATCCTTTTTCCTATACAAAATTCGCCAGATTGAGGCAAAATAGGAAGGTCGATTATAACAAGGGAACATCATGCTAGATATTAAATTCATCAGAGAAAATTCTGACATTGTTAAAAAAGCCTGCCAGTTAAAAAATATTAATTTGGATATTGATCAACTTCTGTCTTTGGACAGGGAAGTCATTGGGCTAAAGACTGAGGAACAAAGTCTTTTGACCCAAAAAAACGCAATAACAGCGAAGATTCCTAAGGCGTCGGGCGAAGAACGTCCCGTATTGATTGCTGAGTCAAAAGCATTGGACGATAGTGCTAAAAAGCTTAAGCCCCTGGCCGATCTGGCGGAAGAAAAATTAAAAAACCTAATGTACCTTGTTCCCCAAATTCCTTCGGACAAAGCGCCGATTGGCAAAGACGATAGCGACAACGTCGAAGTGAAAAAATTTGGGACTCTTCCCAAGTTTGATTTCACTCCGCTGGATCATGTTCAATTATTAGAAAAACATAATTGGGCCGATTTCGAGCGAATTGCCAGAGTTTCTGGTTCACGTTCATACTCTCTTAAAAATGAAATGGTATTAGTAGAAATGGCCATGCACCGAATGGCGATGGAAAAACTAATCGCTAAAGGTTTCAATTTGGTTTCAGTTCCTTCTTTTGCTCGTGAAGAGGCGCTTTTTGGAACGGGACATTTTCCCACCGGAAGAGATCAGGCCTATTTTGTCCCGGAACATAATCTCTATCTAACTGGAACGGCCGAAGTGCAAATCAACTCACTTCACGCTAATGAAATCCTAAAAGAGTCTGAACTTCCCATTTTATACGCCGGCTATTCACCTTGCTTTAGAAGTGAAGCGGGCTCTTATGGACGTGATGTCCGAGGACTGATTCGTGTTCACCAATTCATGAAAGTCGAGCAGTTTGTTATTTGTAAAAATGATGTGGGCGAATCAGAAAAATGGCATCAAAAGCTCCTGGAGACTTCAGAAGAAATTGTGCAGGATCTTGAACTGCCTTATCGCATTGTGGAGTGCTGCACGGGAGATATGGGGACTGGTAAAGTTCGGATGTACGACGTTGAAGCCTGGGTTCCGTCTGAGCAAAAATACAGAGAGACTCACAGCTGTTCGGCCCTCCATGACTGGCAAGCACGACGCACTCAAACTCGTTACCGAGACGCTGAGAACAAAGTTCAGTTTGTTCACACGCTTAACAATACGGCCATCGCGACTCCAAGAATCCTGGTGCCCTTTTTGGAAAACCATCAGCAGAAAGATGGAACAATTAGAGTTCCAGAAAAACTTCGTCCCTATTTGAGTGGGCAGAGTGTTTTGGGCAAAGCTTAGAGATTATTGTATTTAAGTGACAAAAGCCTTTTAGATTTTTGATTGCTGATCGAAGTGGGATTAGGGTTGGTCGCTTTCAGATATTGGGGAGGCACGAGCCCTAAACTTTGTGCTTTCTGAGGATAGTATTCGGCCTTCGGAATTCTTAAATCGTTTACCAGGTTGATGATTTCATTCCATACATTGTTTTCGATGATGCTCATGATGGCAGCGACGCAATCATCGCGATGAACGAGGTGAAGCAAGTCCTGTCCCGTTTTGAGTTCTTTTTTTCCTTGCAGCGAATAGATCGGATGGCGAAGATCAGCGTAGAGTCCACCGGGGCGAATGATGCTCAGATGCTTGAAATGCTCCTGCAAGAAGGCCTCAGTCCTTTTTAAAATTTGGCCATTTTTACTTTCGGGATTTAAGAGAGAGTCTTCATTGCAGGGACCTTGTGATTTCCCATAAACTGAAGTTGAACTGATGAAAATTATTTTTTGCTCAGGGGCAACGTCCTTAAAAAAAGTTTGAACTTCGCCTTGGCCTAAAGGCGGTATGGTATAAATCAAAACATCACAATCGAGTATTGCGGGAGCAATTTGTTGGGTCATTATGTCGAATAAATAAACATCATAGCAGGCCGCTAGCTTACTTCTTTTTTCATTGCTAGAAGTTGTGGTTTTTAGGATGTGGCCCTTGGCCAGCAGCGACTGACACAGGCTCAATCCCAGCCAACCGCAACCAATAACAGATACTTTTAATTTAGGTGAATCCATATTAGACTAAAGCATCATGCAATTGGTATAAAAGTGCAATTAAAACCAATTAAAGCAAAAACTAAAATAGGAAACTTATGAAAAAATTATTTGTTTTATTATCATTCGTGTTTTCACTAAATGCCATGGCCTTTATTGATCCCAAAGTGGGCGGAACAGTCACCCTGGCCAAAGGCTTAGAAAAAAATCTAACCACGACAGGTGTCTTATACGTCTTCGCTAAAAAAGCAGGTCCGGATTCAAACCCTGGAGACCGCACTCCGCCGGTTGCCGCAATTAGAATCGCCAATCCAAAATTTCCTCAAGCTTTTGTGATTAGCGGAAAAAATGTCATGATGGAAGGAGCGTCACTCGCTGGTCCACTTCACATCATTGCTCGTTATTCCCTGACGGGTGATGCTCTAGATAAAAAAGGAGCGATTGAAGGAATGGATCCAAAGTTCCCATCAGCAGAAGTTGGAAATAAAAATCTCAATATTGTTTTGTCGACCGTTTTAAAATAATCATGGATTTAAGTCTTTTTCCCAATAAAGAAGAATGGGGAACGGGGGACGAAGCGATGGATAGTAAATTATCTATCGCTTTAAAAAAATCAACTTCCGAACTTTCACTATCGTCGATCAGTGAATTTTATTTTTTTGGAATGAGTTTAAAACCTCGCAGCTATAATCCTTCTTTTTTTGTGACGATTGAATTGGTAACGAAGGCCCTCTTTTATCTTTTGAATCCCGAAGTTAATATTGACCATGCCTTAAAAAAAATGAAAGGCAGCTATTATGGCAAAACTAAAATTCATTTTCAATTGGCAGAAAAAGAGCTGATGATGGATGAATTAAAAACTCATAAAAAGTATCGCTACCTCAATCAGCTCGATTTTGCCGAACGGCTGCAAGACCCCGCGGAGAGAAATCCTTACGTGCGAGGAGAACTCAAAAGATCGAGCATCGAGCTGACTGTTAAAATTATCTTCAAAGAGTTCAAAAGTTTTTTAAATGAAGAAAGCAAAAACGAGCTTATTACCGATGCTCTCTTGTTGGCCTTAAGAGGAGGAGAGAAGGTTTTGCTGATCGAAAATTTCGCTGAGATTTGGTATCATCAGGATCAGATTTATGCGCTTTCTCTCCGTCCCCAGCAGGGGAAATAGATGAATCACGAATACTACATGCAGATGGTCTTTGCATTGGCCTTGAAAGGCATTGGTCACACCAGTCCCAATGCTTTAGTCGGTGCCGTTTTAGTGCGTGACAATCTTATTATTGGAACTGGATATCTCCAAAAATATGGGAGCGCGTCTGCCGTGGTTAGCGCCATCGCCGATGCCCAGGGTAATGGCCTTAAAGTAGAAGGTGCCACTCTTTATTGCAATCTTGAAGTTAGCAGTCCAATCATCTATGAAGAAAAAATTTCACAGGTCGTTATTTCGTGTCTTGATCTCAATCCAAAAATTTGTGGCAGGGGAGTTGAAGACTTACGCTCTCATGGCATAGAAGTCATCACCGATATCCTTTTGGAAGAAGGCCAGCAGCTCAATGAAGTCTATTTCAAATTCATGACAAGCAATACCCCGTTCATTCATCTGGCGAGGGCCGAAGCTCAAAAGTCCCTTTGGGCCCTCAGACAAAAATACGATTGTGTTTTAGTGGATCGAAAAAGTATCGAACAATCCAATTTGAGCCTGACGGTCGATGGTGGTGATTTCGAAGTCCCCTCCCAGCCGCTGCGAATGGTTTTGGGAAAGCTGGTTGGTCTCAATCGCGATTGGCCAATTTTCCACGACCAATGGAAACGTAATACGATGATGGTGGCAACTGATGAAGAAGTGAGAAACAATCAAGAAATTGTACGTTTTCTGGATGCACAAGGGGTCGCCCTGCTGTCGGTGAAACAAAATGAAGAAGGCCTGGTTGATTTGGCCGCTTTCCTTAAGAGCATTGGCAGCTTAAAATTAACTTCCATCCTGGTGGAGGACACGGGAAGTTTGGCGCAGCAGTTGTGGGCCCTGGGCCTAGTCGACAAGTTTGGTGCCTAGCAAAGGCTCCAGGAACCTTTTGCCCTTTTTGCTTTTTGGGCGGCTTTTAGGGCAAAATAGTATAACCGATGAGAATTCTCAAAAATCGCTGGATATTAGCTGGATTTTAAAAGATGACGACGAAGATTACGATAATATACAGATTTTCAAAAGATCGTGCTGAGATCATCAAAAAGCTTGAAGAAAAATTCGCGCAAAGTAATTTGCTCACCATCTGGCAAAAAAATAATGATGGCTCACGTAAAATGATCGATAAAATGCATTTTCATGCTTTGATCGCTGAAGACGGAGTGTTCACCATTAAGGCCGGCCTGGATAAAATCCCTCTATTTGATAAATTGAAAGAAGTTTATTTTCTTCTGGAAGAACATGATTTCGTTTTCAAAACAAAACTTGCCATGGATCAAAAAGACCTGGTTACCTTCCAAATTCCAAAAGAGATCAGGCTCAAGGAGCTTCGAGTCCAGGATCGAATCTATTACAGTCTGGAAGATAAAAAAAATGTGGAAGTCAGTTTCTTCTTAAAAAAATCCAATACTCAATTAAAAATTGCATGCCCCATGGTCAATATTTCGGTTGGGGGAATGTGTCTGGTCATCACCAAAGAAACTCTGAGTGTGATTGATTTAAGCCGCGAAGTTTTAGTCAGTGATTTTAATGGTGAGAGGCTAACGGTCGTTAAAAATGCCAGAGTTTATAAAAATAAAAGTTTCAATCAGGATGAACTTTATGCCATTGGAGTACAGTTCAAGCAACCGGCAGTTGAGCCGTCCTAATCCTGTACTCCCATGGCACTAGCAATATTTAAGCTTCAGCAAAAGAATCGTCATATTTAATATTGTGATAAACCTTTGTCACATCATCATCACTTTCCAGAAGATCGACAAGTTTCATCACTGTTTTAAATGTTTCTTTATCAATTTCTTTGAAAGTAAGAGGGAGGCGCTCAAGGCCTGCTTCTTCGGCGGTAATTTTTAATTGATCCAGTTTAGACTGAACGGTTCCAAAAGATTCCATGGGAGCTGTGACAGTGAAATAGCCGTCTTCTAAAACGACATCTTCTGCTCCGGCATCAATCATATCCAGAGTGAAGTCGTCTTCCACCAGCTTGCCTTGTGGTATTTCAAAGACCGCTTTTCTTTCAAAGACGAATTGCAGACAACCAGTAGTTCCCAGCGATCCTCCGCATTTGTTGAAAAAATTTCTGACGTTGGCCACGGTTCTTGTGCCGTTATTGGTAGAGGCTTCAACGAAAATGGCAACGCCGTTTGGCCCGTATCCTTCGTAAGCAATATCAGAATATCCTTCGTCTTCGTTACCTAGGCCTTTTTTGATGGCGCGATCGACGTTATCTTTCGGAACGTTATATTTTCTACATTTTTCCAGAGCGATTCTAAGTAGAAAGTTACTCTCAGTTTCTTCGCCACCATTTTTAGTGGCCTTGGTCACTTCGCGCAGACATTTGGTGTACATCAAAGAGCGTTGTTTATCTTGATCGCCTTTTTTTTCTTTAATATTATTCCACTTACGTCCCATAAACTGCGTCCTTTTGCTTTAAGTCCTATTTTTAAGATATAAAAATCTAGCACTTTTGAAAGAATATGACTAGTTAGGCGAGTGCCATTTCGAAATAAAGAAATCCATCTCCCACCCGAGTCAGTTTAAAGGACTCCGGGGGGATGTTGTATACTCTGCAATATTTTTCCAACAATTTAAGGATGCCGATGTTATTGGAATGAAAATCGCCGTAAAGATGGGTTATTTGATGAGCCTGGGCGGCGGCGGCCAGCGTCTCGAGCATTTTAAAGCCCAGTCCCTGCCCCTGGTATTGATCGATGATGGTGACGGCGAGTTCTGCGAATTCGCTTCGATGAGAGTCGCGGATCGAGCGGATTGATCCGGCCGGCATGGGGCCAGATCCATCGTTATGGATCGCCACGAAGGCCAGATGATTGACTTGATCAACTTCGGTAAAAAATTTCAATTCTTTTTCAGTGAAGTTTTTGCGTGAAGAAAAAAAACGCTGGCGGCGAGATTCACTGGAGAGCATACCTAGCCCCTCTTGGAGCGGGCCCTTATCTCCGGGCTGAATCTCGCGAATAGTGAACTGTTTAAATTGAATCATGGGGATTCTTAATTTAGCCCCAGGTATTCATCAAAAGTTTTTTCCACATCAATAATAGTTCCATCGGGTTGAATATCGATAATCCTATTGGCCACGGTTTGAACAAATTCGTGGTCGTGACATGAAAAGATTAGTGCGGAATCAAATTTCTTAAGCGCCTCGTTGACTGAGGTAATACTTTCGAGGTCCAAATGGTTAGTTGGTCCGTCCATGATCAGAACGTTGGGAGCTTCAAGCATCATTTTAGAGAGCATCATGCGGACTTTTTCTCCACCGGAGAGAACGTTGGTTTTTTTAAGCGCTTCTTCGCCTGAAAAAAGCATGCGTCCTAAAAATCCTCGGACAAAAGATTCATCTTTATCTTCCGAGAAATCACGAAGCCAGTCGACCAAGTTAAATTTTCCTTCACTAAAAAAGGATGAATTATCAGAGGGGAAATATGATCTTTGGGCCGTGACTCCCCAGTTTACATTTCCTGAATCTGCTTTAGTCACGCCCGCCAGTACATCCATGAAAACACCTTTTGCAAGGTCGTCTCCCAACAGGACTATTTTGTCAGATTTGCGAAGCTGAAATGAAACGTTTTTAAATAAAACTTTTCCATCCAGCGACTTGGTTAGTTTTTCAACATTCAATACGTCTTTTCCAATTTCCTTTTTAGGTTTGAAAAGAATAAATGGATATTTACGAGTTGAAGGTTTGATATCTTCCAGCGTAATTTTATCGAGAGTTTTTTGTCTGGAAGTCGCCTGTTTTGATTTTGAAGCGTTGGCAGAAAATCGCGCGATGAAGTCTTTAAGTTCCTTCATTTTTTCTTCAGTCTTTTTATTCTGATTAGACTTGAGGGTCATGGCCAGTTGAGAAGACTGGTACCAGAAATCGTAGTTCCCGGAGAAAATTTGAATTTTCCCAAAATCAATGTCGGCCATATGAGTGCACACTTTATTTAAAAAGTGTCTATCATGGGAGACGACAATTACGGTATTTTGAAAGTCGGCCAGGAAGTTTTCCAGCCAGTGAATGGCCTTGATGTCCAAGTGGTTGGTAGGCTCATCTAATAAGAGAATATCTGGCTTGCCAAATAAGGCCTGGGCCAGAAGGACTTTAACTTTGTCGCCGCCATTGAGTTCATTCATTTTTCTTGAAAGTAATTCTTCTTTAATTCCCAGACCTGAAAGCAAAGTGGCCGCTTCTGATTCCGCTTCCCAACCATTCATTTCGGCAAAGGCCGCTTCTAAATCAGCAGCGCGGATTCCATCGTCGTCAGAAAAATCTTCTTTGGCGTATAGAGCGTCTTTTTCTTCCATGATGTCGATAAGTTTTTTGTTACCCATGATAACAACTTTCAACACTTCAGTTTCGTCATAGAGAAAGTGATCCTGCTTTAAGACCGATAGTCTCTGGCCGGGAGTAATATAAACAGTTCCGGTGGAAGAGGGAATTTCCCCTGCCAGGATTTTGATGAAGGTTGATTTGCCGGCACCATTGGCCCCAATCAGGCCGTAGCAGTTTCCAGGTGTGAATTTGATATCCACATCTTCAAACAATTTACGTGCTCCATATCGAAGACCCACATTTTGACAAATAATCATAAAGTTCCTTAAGTTCGCATTTTATTTTCTGGATAGACTTTCTTTTAGCGCGAATGAGAGGAAATGTCAGGGCTTTTTCCAGCGGATTTTCACCAAGTTGGTGCACAATGATAAATACAATAGTAGACGATTCAGCTTTTAGAGGGTTTAACTTTAGTCTCGACCACTAAAACTTTCGACTCAGGGAGCAATACCTATGAGAAATGATCTCAACGCTGAATTAGGGAGCAATTTTGTCCCGAAAAATGAAATTGGACGCATTGCTGTTGAACGCGCCCGCCGAATTGTGAAAGAAAATAACGAAATGATTGTCAAATTGAAGAATGATTCGAATATCGCAGCAGAAGAGGCGGATAATGGCCATGAGGCCGAAAATTTTTCTTACGAAGACTCTTATGCTTTTGATCTTTATAAAATAAAATCAAGTAACGGAATTAGTGATTTTATTAAAGATATATTCGGGACCTTTTAAAAGGGACCACTTCAGGAGCATTTCAGTGGGTAAACTAAAAGCGTCTAAAATTCATAAAACGAAACTAACAGCTGACCAAAAACAATTTGGCAAAACTCAAATCGCTATTCTGCTTACCATGATCGTGGTAGGTCTCGCTCTCGCTCTTTATAATATGCAATAACAAGAAGGACATTTAAGTGACTCAATTGAAAGTTGGCCAGCGCTACATGAGCGAAACTGAGCCTGAACTCGGCCTTGGCATTATTGCCAACGTTGAATCTAAAACCGTAAAGATTGCTTTTCCTGCCAGCAAAACAGAAAGAACCTACGGCACCAAAGGTGCTCCGCTGAAAAGAGTGGTCTTCACCAGCGGAGATGAAATTTCACTGCGCGGGGGGGAGAAATACACAGTCGAATCCATTCAGGATAATGAAGGTCTGGTTACCTATATTATCGATGGCAATACCAGTTGTGATGAGCGCGAGCTCTCGGATAATATCAGTTTTAATAAACCGGAGGAGCGTCTCTTTAACGCTCAGGTGGACACTTTTTCTTTATTTAATTTGCGCTACAAAACTCATTGGAACAAACACCGAATCACTCAGAGTCCGGTGCGTGGGTTTGTCGGCGCAAGAATGGCCTTGATTCCTCACCAGTATTATGTGGCCCACCAGATTGCCGATCGCCCAATTCCCCGTGTGCTTTTAGCAGACGAAGTCGGGCTGGGAAAAACAGTTGAAGCAGGACTTGCTCTTCATCATCTCATTTTATCTGAGCGGGTGAAGCGGGCGCTGATCGTTGTTCCAGACTCCTTGGTGTACCAATGGTTCGTGGAGATGTTACGAAAATTTAATTTATCATTTACCACTCTTAATCAAGAAACTCATCTGGAACCCGACACCAATCCCTTTCTCGATAATGATTTTATCATTGTTAATATTGGTCTGTTGAAAGGGGCGCAGATGGCCCGTGAAATGCTCTATCAGGCGACGTGGGATTTAATGATCGTCGATGAGGCCCATCAATTAAAATGGAGCCAGGAAAATGTTTCGGTTGAATATCAGATTGTGGAGCGCATTTCAAAAAAATCAAAAGGTCTCTTGCTTCTGACTGCAACCCCTGAGCAGCTTGGACTGGAAGGACATTTCGCCCGTTTAAAACTTTTGGATCCCGCCCGCTTTTTTGATTTTCATAAATTTTTAGAAGAGACTAAGCATTACGATAGCGTCGCCCAACAGGCGCGCGAGTTGCTGGCCAAAAACACGCCTAGCGCGGATTTGGAAATTCAAAAATTGCAGGATATGCATGGCACGGGAAGAATCTTTTTTAGAAACACAAGAACGCGGATGGGGCATCATTTTTCTTTTTTCCCCAAGCGGGTTTTACATCCCTACCCACTGGAGAGTAGTAAAACAAAAAATTTAAGTCTGGAAGATGAAGAAGCTATTGGTCCTAGTTTTGATTTGAAATTGGATTGGTTGTGTGGATTTTTGAATGCCCATAAAAGTGAAAAAATCCTGCTGATCACAAAATCAAAAACTAAAGTTCTGGCGCTGGAAAAACTTTTAAAAGAACAGATCAGCAGTCTCAATATCGGCGTTTTTCATTCGGGCCTCTCGTTTGTTGCCCGCGACCGCCAGGCCGCCTACTTCTCTGACCCCGAGGGGGCCCAGATTCTTTTATGTACTGAAATTGGAAGCGAAGGGCGCAACTTTGAATTTGCCCACCACCTGGTACTCTTTGATCTCCCGTTGTATCCCGATTTGCTGGAGCAACGTATTGGGCGTCTTGATCGTATTGGGCAAACAAGTGATATTAATATCCACTTGCCTTATATTCTTCATTCTTATGAAGAGGTTCTTTTTAGCTGGTACCATCAAGGCCTCAACGCTTTCGAGCATTCGGCCAAAGGCGCAAGCCTGGTTCATCAACAACTTCAAACCTTGCTGGAAGAGTACTTAAAAAAACCAGAAAATGCGCTCGGAAATGCCGAGGTGCTAGGAGCATTTTTAGCGACCACCAAGCAAGAATACGCTCAAGTTGTTAAAAACCTGGAAGCGGGGAGAGATATTTTAATTGAACTCAATTCATTTAATGAAGATAAGGCCGAAACCCTGCTTTCTGAAATCAGAAAATTTGATGAAGACTCAACTCTTCCCAATTACATGAGCGAAGTTTTTCAAGAGCTAGGTGTTGATATTGAAGATCTGGAAGATAATATTTATTTTGTTAAACCCAGCGATAATATGTACGTCCCTCACTTTCCCAATCTCGACAGCGAAGGGGTAAGAATTACTTATGATCGAAAAACGGCGAGACGGCGCGAAGATGTGGAATTCCTCACCTGGGATCACCCCATGGTGGTGGGAGTGATGGACCTGATTGTGAGTAATACATTTGGTAATGCCACGGTGATGATGCGAAAGAAAACAGGACAGGCAAAAACCTTTATCGAAGCGACTTTTAAATTATACGTTGTCGCTCCAAAAAATTTATCACCGGAAAGATTTTTTCCTCCGACCCCGATTAGAATTTTGATTGATAGTGAAGGGACGGACTTTAGTGATAAATGGAGTAAAGAAGATATCGACGATCGATCAGTGATGGCGGATGTCGAAACGCTACGCAAGGCTAAAAACTTGCCTAAACCAGCGGTGCAAAAAATCTTAAAACTGGCCCATCAGTTTGCGCTTAAAAGATCTGAGGAATTAAAGGCCAACTATAAAGCGGCGATGATGACTAAGTTAACAGAGGAAAAAGAGCGCCTGTTGAAGCTCAAGCAAATAAACCCCATCGTCCGGACCGAAGAAATCGATGCTCTCACCATCCAGATGTTGATGCTTTCAAAAAGTTATACCAATGCCGATGTGATTTTGGATTCGATCAGAATTATTTTTTAATCAAGAAGTCCTTCAGCATGAAGGACTTTTTTAAAATCATTCAAGAGGTCGAGATTATAATTTCCCATTTCATCAATCATCATGTCTTTTAGGGTCTGCATGGGAGTTGTCTTATTGGTGATGGTTCGCTTGTCGTAGTTATTGACCAGCGATAAAATTTCTTCCAGTTTGGTAAGTTTTTTCTTTTTATGAGGACCTGAGCCGCTCAAGACTTCTTCGTGGTTGGCAATGAGTTCAATGATGACATTGTTGATGTAAGGCTTATCTTTGAGCAGACTCTTTACATCTTTGGTGTGCAAATAATAAACGCGTTTATCGTCGCTGCTGAAAACTTTTTTAGGTTTATAGAAAAGTTGAATATCCTCTTTGTTCATTTGAGTGATACCTATATCGTGAATCAGGGCAGCTGTTCCCAGATCATCCAATTCCTGCTCTGAAGATCTAAGCATTTCTGCAAGTTTTAGCGAAAGAGCGCAGACATTGAGTGAGTGTTTGATGATTTCTTCGTTTTTTTCAACTTTTTTGCCAAAGATTTTTTTCAAGGCATCGGGATTATCTTTAATCACCTGGCGCAAGCTCTTGGCCGCTGTTTCAGTCATGCGGTAAGCGCTTTCACTGCCGGGATCGGTCTGCATCCGCTCAATGGCCGAACTGGCCGCCCCTTCTACCATCGTGACTTTTTCTTCAATATTAATATTGGGATTACTCAGTGTTTCCGAAAGCAATGAATCGAGAAATTTTTGATAATTGAATTCATCAGATTCGGTGATAAAAAATTTGGCAATTTTTTGAGCTTTCAGCTTTCCATATTTTTCTTCCGTCAGCTGCTCACCTCTTTTGGAATAGCAGAGGTATTGATCTTTAAAGAAAATATAAAGGTCAAAGGTTAAATTTTTGAGTGGCTTCACCGTTGAAATGCGCAGGGGAGTAAAATCCATGATTATCCTTAAAATTGATCTCTGCTTATTTTAAGGTAATTAACAAAAAATTCAAACTAGTTAACACAGGTAGGAAAAATAAGTGTTACCCTGGTGCCTGAAATCGTAGCAGTATTATCAGGAACCGATAAAGGCGATTGCACCTCGATCCTTCCTCCGAACATTTCAACATATTGGCGCATTAATTTGGCCCCAAAACCGTGACCCGTTTCCGCCTCAGTTCCCTCGGAAGAAATGAGCTTTTGGCCATAAAAAATTTCCTGAATCAGCTGGGGCTTGATGCCTAAACCGTAATCCTTAAAGGTGATAGCAATTTGCTCAAGCGATTGCTGGGCGCTGACTTCGATCCTGGTGTGCTCATAAGAAAATTTGATAGAGTTGGAAAGGATATTGTTGACTATATTGTTTAGGAAGCAGGTTTTGTTGGCCATGATCATCGCCTCTGGGGGGATATCAATAATTAATTGCAAATCTTTGTGTCGCAAGTGTTCTTCAAAGACAATCGCAGCAGTGTGGAGGGCTTCAGAAATATTGGTAGGATGAAGTTCAATCTCTTTTTTTCTTTCCGCCAGAATTTCTTCTTGCCGCACATTATTCAAAATGTTTTTGATATTATCGGCCGCGAAATAAACTTTTTCTAAAATTCTTTGCAAGTCTGGTTCAAGATTTCGAGGTTTGATTAATTTTTTGGTATAGGAATTAATGATGGTTAGTGAATTGGCAATATCGTGAGAGAGCACTCTAACCAGTCGGTGATATTTCTCTTTCTGCAGGGCCCGTACTTCCGCCGCTAATTTTTCTTCAGTTATCTTATGGATGCGGAAGGCAAGTGCCAGCGAGAGGGTCAGCATCTGGCCCATATTGGCGTAGAGCAGAGAGTGCTGGGTAAAAAAGTTGTTGGGAAAAAAGCCGAAAGTCATGCCAAACCAAGCGAGGAGCGAGAGTCCGACCACCACCCAGGACAACAGGTAAAAGCGCGCCATCCCGCTGACTTTTAGCAATAAAATAGAACAAATAATAAAGGCGAGGTTAGTGGTGATTAAAAGCAAGTCAATCAGGGTTCCAAATAAGACCGGCGCCCGGTCATGGAGGGGAGTCAGACCGATGATAAAAATGATCAAAGCACTAGCAAAAACTATTTTAAAATAGATGGAAAGTTGTTTTAAGTTCTTGGCGATCTCCAGGAAATGATAAGTGAAAACAATCGCCGACATCAGCGCCGCGGCAGAAAAACAAATCAAATAATGGGAAAAACTAAAACTGTATGGTCTAAAAACTTTATCCAGTAATCCATGAATATTCAGAATAGTCAGCATAAAGGTCAGAGAAAAGAAGCAGTAGTAGAGATAATTTTTATCTTTTAAAAATAAAAAGATGAAAATATTATAAAAAATTAAACACAAAATTCCGCCGGCATAAAAATCGAGAAAAGAAAGTTTTTCTATTTGGCGCAGCTTTAGTGTCTCGAGACTGCCGAGGAATACTTTTGAATTAAAATTATGGCGGGAGATAAACTTAAAGAAGAATGTTTTTTCTGAATGGGCAGGAAGCGAAATTTTAAAAGTCGCAAAGATCGTCTCAAATGCTCTTTGCTTAAAAGGTAGCGAGCTTCCGGATGAGCCAAGCAACACAAGTGGCGCGTGGGAATCAGTTTGTTGATAAAGATCAATCTTTCCGGTCAACGTATCAAAATAAATTAATTTATCGATGGCGGCGCTGGTCGGATTTATTAAAGTAACGCGCGCCCATTTTTCGCCGCTAAAATAGCCAAATCGGAGTGAAGCTTTTCCGTTTTTTTGATCGGTGCTCTGATCCATTGAAAAATCGGCGCTGATATCCTGTTCCACTGGCCCTGAAAGCATAATTGTTGATGCCAAAGTCCTCTGACTCAAGGTAAGGTTAAGGCTAAAAAAAAGAAGCATTAAGTGGATTACGGGCATAGCAAAATGTTAGCGTAATTTTCTCAAATATTAAAGGATCCTAAGGTTTATTTATGATTAGTTTCAATAGCGTTTCCAAGAACTACGGCGGCCAAATTCTTTATGAAAATGCCTCCTTTGTTTTGCGACCTGGTGACAAGGTGGGTCTGGTGGGACCTAATGGTGCGGGGAAAACAACTGTCTTTCGTATTTTGATGAAAGAAGAGGGCTTCGATGGAGGCTCAATTACTGTCCCGGATAAAGTTCGAGTGGCCTATTTTTCGCAGAATATCGGCGAGATGAAAGGGCGCACGGTTATTGAAGAAGTAATGAGTGGGAGTGCCAAAGCATCTGAACTAGCAGCTAAAATGAAAACGATCGAAACGATGCTGGAAAACGAGCTGGATCCCGACGAGATGGAAAAAGTTTTAATCCAACTCGGCGACTACCAAACGGAATTTGAAAAACTGGGTGGATACGATCTCGATGTCCGCGCCAAAGAAATTATTACCGGCCTAGGGGTTATGCCTTATGACCACGATCGCGATGTCA
>Ga0208115_1000016_pt1 | contig 85596 bp, 82 predicted proteins | sample LakWasMeta4_LOW4_2_FD_183856 | JGI IMG/M metagenome (GOLD analysis project Ga0208115, IMG submission 183856) | Freshwater sediment methanotrophic microbial communities from Lake Washington under simulated oxygen tension - Sediment Metagenome... | ecosystem: Environmental > Aquatic > Freshwater >...
GAAACGATGGCATCAACCAAGGCGATGGTAGAAGCTTCTTCGCTTAAAATATTTTTTAAATCGAGCTGAACCGCGCGAACCAGGTTGATTTGCTGAGCGAATTTTAAACTCTCGCCCATTTCGACGGTGTATTCACTCATTTTGATCAGGTCATTTAAGGTTTTAGTTTCGTTTTGATTGTCATCGCTTTTATCACGAAGGGCATTTTTTACGATTCTTCTGAATTTGCCATCATTTTTATTAAGCAGGGTGTGCATCGCTTCGAGGTGATCGAGCACCAACAGGTGTCCTGAAAGCCAAACGAGGTGGGCCTTAATCAGTGGAATATTGCGCTCTTCGCTGGCAAAGGTTTTCGACATCTTAAAGCCGCCGAAGTCATAGACTTTAGCAAAGTCCAAAATCTTTTTATTGATTTTGTAATAAGTGGTGATCGTTTTACGTAGTACGAATAATTCTGATCCCGAAAGTGTCCCTTGGTTTTTAACTTTATTGAGCAAGCCGCTAACAAACTCGATGTCGTAAACTTTGAATTGATTAAATGTTTCTAGTAAACGTGAATAACTCAATAGGTTAGCATCTACATCGCGCAGTGGATTCTGGAATTTAATCGTAATTTCCTGCAGTTCTTTTTCCGTTTTTTCAATCGGATTGGCGCTCGTCTCGGCCGATGAGGCCTTCACTTCGGAGTTGTGTCCCAAGACAAAAAAACATACCAGTAAAATGATTAAAGTTTTCATTTTTCGAACCTCATGATTTAAGGTAAATTCTACAGGAAGATGAAATTGACACAATCAGTCCTGTAAAAAGTACCCGGTCTAAAAGGACCCTTCTTTCTACTTAATTATTCATAAATTATAGGGTTAACTAAGGTAAATAGCTATGATCTCAATAAAATCAGCACGAGAAATTGAATTAATGAAGGCCACTTCCAAGCTGGCCGCTCAGACCCTGGAATATATCGCTCCCTTTGTGGTGGTGGGGGTAAGTACAGAAGAGATCAACACATTGTGCCATGATTTTATCATCAAGCATGGTGCCTATCCTAGCCCCTTGAATTATCACGGTTTTCCCAAATCGGTCTGCACTTCCTTAAACGAAGTGATCTGCCATGGGATTCCCAGTAAAAGCGAAATTTTGAAAGAGGGTGATATTTTAAATATTGATGTCACCACTTATTTAAATAAATTTCACGGCGACACTAATAAAACTTTCCTGGTAGGCAATGTTTCTCCAGAGGTTAAGAAATTAGTGGAAGTGACTTACCAGTGTCTGCGCGAGGCGATCAAGGTGGTGCGTCCTGGTGGCCATATTGGTGACATCGGCGCAGTCATTCAGGAAATTGCCCATGCTCATGGTTATTCGATAGTGGAAGACTATTGCGGCCATGGGATCGGAAGAGAATTTCATGAAGCTCCTCAAGTGGTGCATGTCGGGAAGCGTGGAACAGGTGCCGAAATGAAGCCTGGGATGACTTTTACCATTGAGCCGATGATCAATTTGGGAGTGAAAGAAGGCAAAGTGCTCAAGGATGGCTGGACAGTTGTCACCCGCGATAAAAAATGGTCGGCGCAGTTTGAACACACTATTTTAGTCACACCGGAAGGTCATGAAATACTAACTTTGAGAAGCGAAGAAGCGCCTGATGTCTAACGGACATGGCGTCTATCAAAATTCTGCGGGAGATGAACTTCATCTGCATATTGATGTCGATTTAAAATCTGAATGCATTCAGGATTTTTACGCCAAAGGCATGCTGCGAGAAGCATATGCTTTAGAGTTGGAAGAATTAAAATCTCGGGTTTTAGGCCGCAGGATTGAAGAGGCCCTTAAGGTAGAGCGTGGCGCTCTTTTGCATGAAGTGCGATTAAAGAATGGCGATCGTCCGCTTGCCTCGCTCCCTTTGTGGTTACTGCACAAGGCGATCGAAGACTATCTTGGGACTGCCGCCACCCTCAGTGAACAAAACGATTTGTTGTGTCTCTGTTACGGGATAGGAATCAAAGAATTAAAAAAACAAATTTTAGCGCGTCCGGATTACGATCTTCCGGCGCTGGTGGCCGAAACGATGGCCACTTCCGCTTGCGGCTCTTGCCGGCCCGCGATTGTCGCGGCGATGCAAACGATCAGGGAAGAGCACGGTTTAATCCTGGGGGTGGGCAGCGAAGAGTCGCGGGTCGATAAAGCGGGGCATTGGATAAAAATAAAAGGCCTTTATCCGGCCGAACTATTGATTAGGCTGGATGATTTAAAAAATAGCTGGATGATTCGCGAAGAGATCGTCGGGCAATTTGAGATTGAGATCCTGAGAATTGAAGGTCATCACCTTTGGCTCAAAGTTCTTCCGGCCGACGATCCGGAGCGATCGCGGAAGGTGTTAGAGGCCCTTGGGGAGTATTGGCGCTCAGAGTTTGGGGCCCTCTTTTTTCTTCATCTTCTTTAGATTTAGTTTTAGTCTTTGCGCCGCCACTTGTTCGCAATTTGTTCGGATCGTTTTAATATTTTGAAGTTTGTTGAAAATTCTTTCAATTCTCCCTTTGTCCCTAATCATTTCACTGCTTCCCATTTCTTCTTCCAGGTATTTTAAACGCTCGTTAAAAACCTCTATTTCGGGAATGGAACGGGAGAGACAATCGGGAGTTGCCATTTCGGCCTGCAGCCCGGAGAGATACTGAATAAAAAGACGGGGAATCTGTTTTTGAAATTCGTTGAGATAGCCCATTTTAAAAGGGCGCATCCCAGGTCCTACTTCCGAGAGCGAGAGGTCGTAGATTTCGCTTTCTTTGATCAACAGCAGGCGCAAAAGGGCAACCGAAGGCGAGTGTTGTTTGGATTGGCAAATTTGGTCGACAAACTCTTTTTTCAGATTGATATCATTGGAGCTTGCCAGTTCGTTGATAAATTCCTGGTTCAGGCGATAGAGGACGCCATGATTTTTATCTTTATGGAGCTGGGCCTCTTCTTTTGCCAAGCACTGCAACAGGAGGTTGGGAGCAGCGTAAATCTCAGTACCATAGAGAAGTACTAAGGTTATTAAAAATAAGGATCGGAGACAACGCATTTTTAAATCCATTTTTTAAGGCATTTTTTTACAAATATCTACTCTAAGTATATAGTTCCCCTATAAATACAGCAATAAAAAGACGCGAGGCCAGAATTGAAAGAGATGAGTTTTTGGGAACATTTAGAAGAACTCAGAAAAACCGTGATTCGGATTGTCGCCATTTTGGTGGTGGCATTCATCGCCACGTCCTTTTACGTCGACACCATTACCGAGTGGCTGCTGGCGCCGCTACGTAATTCCCTGCATGACACCAAGGCGGGAGTCATTGTTTATCACAGCATTTTTGAAAAAGCCTGGGTGCAAGTCGACGTTTCGATCTGGTGGGCGATTATGATTTCTTCGCCGCTGTGGTTTTATCAGGTTTGGCGTTTTATTAAACCCGGTCTGTTGCCGCATGAACTTCGAGCGGTAAAGCCTTTTATGTTTATTGGGCTAGTGCTGTTTGTCGGTGGAATGTGTTTTGGTTATTTTGTCGCCTTTCCTTTTGTCTTTAGCTTTCTTTCCATGTTGGGGGTCGGCAATGTCGAGGCCAATATTAATCTTCGCGACTATATTTCCAGCTCCAGTCAGATCCTGCTTTTTCTCGGCATCATTTTTCAGTTTCCCAATTTACTTTTAATCCTGGGATTTATGGGACTGGTGACCAAGCAGTTGCTTCGAAAATTTCGTCGTTATGTTTATGTCGCGCTGGCGATCGTTGCCGCCATTTTCTCTCCTCCCGATGTCATCTCTATGCTCTCAGTCTGGGTCCCGCTTATCATTCTTTATGAAGTCGGAGTTCTGGCCGTGGCCTGGATTGTCCACCCTTATCTTTATCGCGTTCACATGAAGGATAATAAATGAAAACCCTGAAATGCATTTTAGCCGAAATGATTTTACCCAATATTGCAGCCTGGTTTTTTATGACGGTCTTAGTGGATATTGTCGCGATTCCCACCGTTTTTAGAAACATCAGCAATTTGCAGGAAGCGGGAAAGATTGGAATGGCCCTTTTTGGAAAATTCAACAAATTTGAAATTTTTCTGGGGGTGGTGGTTTTACTCGGAACACTTTGCCTTAAAGAAAAATCCAAGCTGAAGATTTCCCTGGCGGTAGTGCTTTTGGCCTTTGCTCTCTTTTATACTTTTTACATGACTCCCATGATCGGCAATGCTAGCGCTCAAATTCACTCCGTGGCCATTACTGATCCGATGTATGCCATTTTCAAGAAAGAGCACCGAACTTATCATGAACTCTATCGCTATTTTGATACAACTAAATTGTTAATCCTTCTGGCCTTTGCCGGATTGCAGACTCGTTTTAATCTCTTGCGGATGCACAAGGAGTGCGTATGATTCTCATTACTGGCGGCGCCGGATTTATTGGAAGTGTTTTGGCGAAACAATTAAATGCCTTAGGGCACACTGATTTGGTGATTGTCGACAAACTGGAAGACAGTATCAAATGGAAAAATCTTCGCGGGATTAAGTACCTTGATTATATCCATGCCGATGAACTCTTTAACGGAGACTACGACGATCTTATTGCTCAAACCGATTTGATTTTTCATATGGGTGCCTGTTCTTCTACTACTGAAAAGAATATGGATTTTCTGATGAAGAATAACGTAGCCTATTCCCAGGCGCTCTTTCGTTTTGCCGCTACTAAAAATATTCCATTTATCTATGCCAGTTCTGCCGCCACTTATGGGGCCGGAGAGTTTGGTTATAACGACCACCATGATGGAATCTCTCAATTAATGCCGCTCAATCCTTATGGCTACTCCAAGCAGTTGGTGGACGAATGGATTTTAAAGGAAGAAGCAAAACCTGATCACTGGTTTGGTTTGAAATTTTTTAATGTCTATGGCCCTAACGAATATCATAAAGAAGAGATGCGCTCACTGGTTCATAAATCTTTCGAACAGATTAAATCCAGCGGTAAAGTTAAGCTTTTTAAATCTCACCGCCCGGAGTTTAAAGACGGCGAGCAGCTGCGCGACTTCATTTATGTCAAGGACGTTGTGGGGGCGATGATTGAACTGGCCGATCCGGAAAAAGCGGAGCATTCAGGAATTTACAATCTGGGAACGGGAGTGGCCCGCAGTTTTCTAGATTTAACGAAGGCCACTTTCAAATCAATGGGGATTGCTCCCAATATTGAATTCATTGATATGCCCGAAGCACTTCGTGGACAATACCAATACTACACTCAGGCAGAAGTAGATAAATTAATGAACGCCTTGCCAGGATTTGAATTCACCAGTCTGGAAGAGGGGATTGCGGATTATGTGCAGAACTATTTAATGAAAGCTAATCCTCATTGTTAATAACGATAAAAAAGGAAAGGGTATGAAGTTTCAGGGAGGAGTTAAAGAAGCAGCAAAAATGCTGGCGGGCCTATCAAGGTCTGCACGCGAGAAAGTTTTAGAAATTATTTCTAAAAAAGATCCGCTCATGGCCCAGACCCTTCATCAAAGCATGTATACTTTTGAAGACCTGCAATACTTAACCCCAGTGATGTTGATTGAACTGCTCAGAGAAATCAAAATTGCTGATATGGGACTTGCACTGCGCATTTCCTCTAATCAACTTAAAGACTTTATCTTAAAAAATTCTCCTCGCGGCATGCGACAAGAAATGGAAGAGATTTTAACTGGTCCTCCTCAGTTAGCTTCTAAAGTAGAAGACGCCCAGGAGCGTGTAATGGCCGTTGTCCGCGCCAAAATCGATAAGGGTCAACTGATCATCAATAAAGAATCATCCGAGACACTCGTCTAGTATTAGATAGCAGGACATTATGTTACCGATTTCTAAATAAGTTTCTCTTATTGGTATCATTAGTTTCTCTCCAATAGATCCAACCGGTGTCGTATCCCACCCCTAGATGCATCAAGATATGGTTTTCCTGTAGGACCACTTTTGGCATGAAGTTCGCTTTATCTATAATTGAGAAGACAAAGAATCTAGGATGGGTTTTTTGGTGATCATCTCTACCATGGATGGCGGAGAGTAAGAGGACAGGGATGTTGAGAGCAATCGCCTACAAGGCAATTCACAGGAGAGAACCATGAGGTGCAAATTGTATGAAAATGGATGTTTCACTATCTCGATGGATCAACAGAAAAAGACTTATCGTTGGCTTCACCCGCCACTCTGATAGGACTTTGAAGAAGTATCTAATAAATAGATACTGGCCATGAATTAATACTATTTAACCTTTACCTTTTTTGGGCGTACTTACTAAGAATGTTTTCCGGAGACATTTTTATGAAGTACGCTTTTTTCGTTTTGGCCCTTACTCTTGCCTGCTCTTCATCGCTACAGGCGCGCACCATCACTTCATTTAACGATTCGCCCGCCTTGATGAGCATCGCTCAATTCATGATCGACAATGCTGAAGACATGATAGCTTCCCACCGAATCAGCGATAAAAAATTAAAAGTCAAAGACCCAAGCTTGTGTGAAGTAGTGAATCCCTCCCTGGTTCTGCACGAGGTTCAAGCCGCCATTAACAGCATCCTTAGAATGTTTCCTGATGAAGAGCTGCCAATCGAAGAGGCGATGAGTGATCTGGCCGATTATATCGGTCCAGGTCCTCTTAAAAAATGCCAAGTCACTCAAAGCAATTCCCATAAGAAGATACTGGTCTCATATTTTTTTGATGCCAGCGATAAGGTTCATGTCAAAGTGGACACAATAACACTTCTTGGTTTGTAGACTGACTCCACTTTAGGCCTTTTCTTATTTAAAAAGTGTCGCTTTGATACTTCCTTATCTAATTATTATCTAGAAAAACTTGGCACGACCTTCGCACTAGCTATTAGTCATGAAAGACCTCAGGACGAGGTGTTTTAGCGAAATAGGATGTTTCGTTTGGAACTCAAGGATTGAAAAGTTTTTAATAATAAGGAGTGGATCATGGATCGCAAACTTTTAGAGCAATTTGAAAATCTTTTTCTAGAGCTTAAGAAAAACACTCTTAACGAGATGAAGCTTGAAGATAAAACTTTCAGCTGGGAAAAGGGCGACGAAATCGATCAAAGCCAGGAAGACCGCGAAAGAGCGCTCAATTTAAAATTGCTTGGCAGACACTCTTTTATGCTTAAAAAAATTGATGGTGCTCTTTTTAAAATTAAAAACGGTACCTTTGGAATATGTGATGAGTGTGACGGTGAAATTGAAATTAATCGTCTTCGCGCTCGACCAGTGGCCACTCAGTGTATTACTTGCAAAGAAGAAGAAGAAAGAAGTGAAGGCCAGGTGCTTTACGAAAAGAGATCACATACCCACGGCAAAAGTTTTGGATCAAATGTCATTCCACTAAGGGCCCATGATATGGTTCATGATAATGTGATCGCAATGAATGGTGATATTTACTAATACCAGGGGGCCCCAGTGGCCCCTTTTTTGATAGTGAAAACAAATGTTGGCAAATAAATGTCAGCGAAAACTTCTTTGTTTACCAAATCCCGCTCTAAGCCCTTAATTTAGCGATCAATAAGAAACAAGGCCCCATTTCCAGCATTCAGTCCTATAATTGGAATCAATTATAAAGTGTGAATCCATTCCAGGAATTTATATGGCCGTTGTCTTTTTGCTGTCGCGTTCTGACAATCCAGGAATTAGAAAGGAATTCCCCATTAAGGAAAAATTAGTTGTCGGCAAGTCCGTCTACTGTGATGTTTTGCTTGATGATAAATTAATCTCTAGTATTCAATGTGAAATTAAAACCACCAAGAGCGGACACGTGGTCGTTACCAATATGGACCTGAAGCGCGAGGTTTATCTCAACCAGTCCAGACTCAAAAAATCATCGATTAGGGCGGATGATGTTATTAAGATCGGACCTTTTGTTCTTTGTATTGATCAGAGCAAACTCACTCCGGAAGAAATGGATGTGATCAATACTGAGTACGTTGAATACGTTTAATTTATCATCTATACAAAATTAAATTTAGGCTTAGAATTATCAAATGAATAATTCGGATAATCATGTTGAAGTCAAAATAAAGGGCACTTTTTTTTCAAAAGTCATTGAAGAATTACTGGTTAATAGCCTTCATTTTCCGATGGTTAATCTCATCCTAGAAGCACTAGAAGAAGGAATCTCAAAATACTTCCAAGAACCTGATGCCTATTTATTATTTTTATGCGCCATCTTGCAGGCGGTGGGCTTAACTCTTATTCGCCAGAAGAAGCCTAAGCTTCTTTTTTTGGGACATTTGATTGGTCCTAGCATTTATGTACTGGTGGAAGCTCCTTTGGAAGGAAGTGGGTTTTTCTTTGCGCCACAACATATTGCTTATTGGGTTTTTTCAATTTTGATCGCTTGCACTTCAACCCTTAGTTATTTTAATAAAGCAAAAATAAAAGAATTTTTTGTGCTCATCGAGAACCTGATCAGAACATTAATCCCGCTGGCCATGTACGCCATTTTTGAAGCTCACGGGAAAGATTTTATTTTGATGGTGCCTGTCTTTTTCAGTGATATCGCTCACGTTTTTCTTTCTATTGTCCTGGTGCTCTTAGGGGGATTGATAGGCTTTGCCAATATTCAGAATGAACGCAGTAAAATGAGGGTTTCTGAATTGGCCAGACAACTTAAAAATTATTCTTCCTGGAGTTTAGGGGAGCATGTTTTAAATAAGGCCATTAACGACGAAAGCATTTTTAAAATTAAAAGAGTTGAGCGTTCAATTTTTTTCATTGATATTAGGGGCTTTACAAAATGGAGTGAACAACAAACTCCCGAAAAAGTAGTAGAGATGCTCAATCAGTATTATTCAATTTCGGAAGAAGTACTTAAAAGCTATTCTGTTCTGAAGATGAAGTATACCGCGGATGAAATTATGGTGGTTTTTGATGATATCCATCAGGCAATTGAGGCCAGTCTTCTTTTAAAAAACACTCTCAATACTTTTTTAGATAACTACCAGTTAAATGCCGGCGGAGGTCTCCATGCTGGAGCGGTGGTTGAGGGACTAATCGGTAGCGAACATCATCGAATTTTTGATATTATGGGCGACACAGTTAATACGGCAAAACGATACTGTGAATCGGCAAAGGGCAGCGAGCTACTTATTTCAGATCACGTGATAGAGCTGAGTGAGGGGAGGGCCTACTGCACTGAAGAGCGAGAAATTGCGATGAAGGGCAAAGAAAAAAAACAAAAGGCCTATCCTCTGCTTAGGTATTTCTAATCAACATCTATTTTCATTTAAGCAGTGAATGAAGGTTTTTTTCTGTGCTGAGAGTTTGATCAGGCGCTGGGGAGTGAAGAATATCATTGTTGCTCAGTCCCTGATTAGTTAGCCAGTTGCTTAGAATTTTTGGGCCACTTTCAATATCATCGCTATTTTTTAATTCTGCTTCCAGTTCATAGCTTTCTTCGGAATTCGATTTAGTCGCTCCGACAAAAATTGTAAATTCTAATCCTTTTTCTTTAATTTTAATTTTATAACGTTTTTTCTGATTCATTTGAGAGGAGTAGTAAGCTTTATCACTAGTGCAAAGCTCACAGAGTTGAGTGGCCAGTTTGAAAAGTTTTAATTCAATCAATTGCTCGCGTATTTTTTTGGCCGTATCCAGCGCCTTGGGGTTGCGCTCGGAGAGTTCGCCATGAAAATCAAGGATGTTTTGTCGGATTTTGTTGTAGTCCATCGAATCAACGCTAATGGCAAAGGATTGTGACATTTTCCTAACGATGTATCCCACCGGATTCAGCGAATGGGATTTTTGAATTTGCCATTTGTTATCCTGAAATCGGAGTTTCACCGGGGAAGTTAGATATTTTAAAACAAAATGTTCACCCTCAAAAATATCAAAATACAGATCAGTGCGGAATGATTCCTGGGCCTGGTATTGATCGACAAAGAGCGTTTTTAATTTTTGAAATCCAGCATGGGTCAGAGGAACTTTTAACTCAAATTCCGTTTTAATCGGCGCATTGCTCGCCAGGCAAGAAAAAGATAAAAGGAGAATAATGAGGGGGAATAAATTCTTAATCATCAGCTCAGTTTGCCGTTTTTGGTGGATTAAGTCAGGCCCTTCCTTTGGGAGTCAGGGCCTTTTAATTGGCAGTGCGTCTTAAGCTTTGCCAGGTCTCATTACTAAAACGTCACAAGGTGAATACTTGCAAAGGAAATCCGCCAGCGAGCTCGCAAAAAATCCCTCAATTCCGTGTTTTCCGCGTGTTGATAAAACCACCATTTGAGCCGTGTGTTTTTCCAGGTAGTCTTTAATTTCTTGCTCTTTTGAGTGGGTAAAAAAACAGTGTTTTTCCACTTGTTCCGTTTTTAGGCCCAGGTCGTTTTTTAAATTTTCCAGAATATCCATGACGCTCTTTTCGATGGCCGGATACTGATCCGGTGCTGGATAGATCATTGTCGAAAATTCCATGCCGGCGACCTGGATTTCAAAGGCATGCACCAAGTGCACCTTTGTATTCTTCAGGTCAATTTTATCCTTTAGAGTGGCAAGAACTTTTAAGCATTCTTCTTTTAGATCGACACAGACAACAAGATTTTTCATATTTCCCTCGATTGGTTATTTGTAAAATAGTTCTAGTCTTTTATAAAACGTAAATAGCGATATGCCCAAAGAATAACTGCGGCCGCCAGAACCAAGGAGCTGTAGCCTAGGTGCCGTAAATAAAGTTCAGGCAATAAATAAGCACTGATTCGAGTGGCAGATGCCAGAATAATCAGGAAAGTTACGACATAAAGCAGTTTTAAGTTCTCAAGTTTTTTATCTTTGGGACCATGCGATTGCAGCACGCGGGTGGCAATCAGCAGAGTCAACAGCACAATCCCGCCGATAAAAAAGGAATGGCTGGCGTGAATAAGTCCTTGCTGCCAGCTTGCTTTGAGTAAAAAGCTGCCGAGAATCAGCCAGCAGGAAATCCAGATGTTCCAGGTGAGCGCTGACTTCTCTTTTGGGGCCTGGTAGAGTTTCCAGTAGAAAATTCCGACAATGAGTACAATCACCGCGCGAATCGAAATTCCCACCGGATCGTTAAAGAAATAGCTAAGGACAAAAGTGAAAATCATTGCGTAATAGTGAAGTGGCACTGTCATTAAAAATGGTTTGGGGCTTTCGTAGTGTGCCCGCTGAGATTGAACAATTTCTACATGACCCAGGATACCGGGAACCAGCCTGCTTCCGACTCCTAAAATAATGGCGGCGATTGATCCTTCATAATGCAGATTTTTAAAAGCGTCGCTATCTGTAAAAATGCCCATTAAGCCTGAGACAATCCAAAGAATGATTCCGGCAAAAATAAAAAGAAAGGAATAGGGTGGGTTTTCTTTTCTTTTTAAAATCCGACGAGCAAGAAAAAGAAGAATACTTCCCGCCTGGAGCGCTGAAAAAGCATAAGCATAATTTTCCAGATTTAAAAAGGCGGCGCTAAGCCCCGCGAGCGTAAAGATAAAAAATAAAATAATCTCAATGGGACGGGCGGTTTGGGTTTGAGAAAACTTAGGAACAGCAGTCATCAAAAAGCCCGCAATGAATGAAGCACTAAAGCCATTGAGCATAAGATAGCGATGAGCAAGTACTGGGTAGTCACTTGTGTTCCAGATTTGTGGCAGCCAAATCAAGGTGCCCCACAAAAGGAAGAGGATGCCCATTGGGAAAAAAAAGCGGTAAGGCTCATTGATGGCAGAGGCATAATAGCTGTTTTTGGTCATATTTGGATCTTGGTTCATTTTAGTCGGGAATGGATAGATGAAGTTTAAATCGGCAAACTTCTAAACACAACCCCCTGAACTCAGCTAAAAGCGCTGGATTAATCTAAGGAGCATATCTTCTATAATTTAAAAGTATGATTAATGTCATAGATTGTAGGGTGAGATGGACTATAATAAAGTCACTGATAAACGTTGCCATTAAGGAGAGTTATTTATGAAGCGCCCATTTTACTTTTTATTATTATCGTCTTTTTTAGCTTCGGCGCTCTATGCGGCCGAGCTTCCTGTTGAAAAAGCGAATTTAACAGATGCGCCCTCAGTGCCTCCGGTGATCACCCGTAACCATGCGGCCAAGGTTCAGGTTGAATTGGAAGTCATTGAAAAAATCGGTAAACTGGCCGATGGTGTTGATTACACTTTTTGGACTTTTGGGGGAAGTGTTCCCGGAAAATTTATCCGCGTGCGCCACGGGGATACAGTCGAGTTTACGCTTGTTAATAATGGAAAAAATAAATTGCCCCATAATATAGACCTGCATGCCGTTAGTGGACCTGGTGGTGGCGCGGGAGTTACTGCAACGGCCCCCGGACAAAAAAGTAAATTTACTTTTAAGGCACTCAACCCAGGACTTTATGTTTATCACTGCGCGACGGCTCCAGTTGGAATGCACATCGCGAATGGAATGTATGGTTTGATCTATGTTCAACCTGAAGAGCCGCTCTCGAAAGTGGATCATGAGTACTATGTGTTCCAAAGTGATTTTTACACTAAAGGGAAAACTGGCGAAAAGGGACTACAAACTTTTTCACAAGAAAAAGCAGTAGACGAAAATCCGACCTATGTTGTCTTTAATGGTGCGCAAGGATCATTGGTGGGAGATAAGGCGCTTAAAGCTAAAGTCGGTGAGACCGTACGCTTTTTTATCGGAAATGGCGGACCAAATCTCGTCTCATCATTCCACGTAATTGGAGAAATTTTTGACAAAGTTTACACTGAAGGCGGTGGCAAATTCCAAGACAATGTTCAAACCACTCTTATTCCTTCCGGTGGCACTACGATTGTTGAGTTTCAATTGAATACTACTGGAACTTATTTGTTAGTCGATCACAGTATCTTTAGAACTTTTCACAAGGGAACTGTGGGGATGTTGAAGGTTGACGGGATGGCGGACAACTCCGTGTTTTCTTCTGAGAAGAATTCAACTGAAGAAGGCGAGGCAGAAGCTCCAAAAAAAAGTGAAGTGAAAAAAGAAGTTAAGGAAGAAGCTAAGGTCGAAGTTTTAAAAACCAATGCTCCAAGACTTTCCGGTAAAGACTACTACGCGGCCAATTGCTTAGCTTGCCACGGAGAGGATGGAAAAGGAGTTGACGGCGCTATTCCGCCATTAGCTCAATCAGATTTTCTTAAAAAACTTTCTGCTAAAAAAGACAGAACAGAGTTGATCTCCATTCCACTCCTAGGAAAATCAGGCAAAGTCATCGTTAACAATAAAGAGTACGACGGAGAAATGCCACCGATTGCAGATATCACTGATCGGGAATTGGCAGATGTTCTTACTTACGTCTCAAACACTTGGGGAAATAAGGCCCGCAAGTTTAGTGAAGCCGAAGTGAAAAAAGTAAGAAAAGCAGTGGTGACCGAAGTGAAAGCAGCTGCCGCTTCTGAGGTAAAATGAAATCGAGCTTAGCTGCATTGTTTTTAATTTTTAGCTTTTCGACTTTTGCCCAAAGGCCAAAAAGCCAAGTTATTCCACAGGGGAGATTTACTCCCCTGTATGGAATTGAAAAAGATCAAAAAGATTTTGAGATAAAATCGTTTCGTTTGGATACTTATCCCGTAACTGTTTTAGACTTCAAACGCTTTCTAACGTCTAACCCTGAGTGGAGCAAGGAAAATATCAAGTCGATTTATGCAGATAAAAATTACCTGACTCCTAAAAAATCTTCTAATTATTCGCCTGTTGTTTATATCTCCTGGTTTGCGGCCAATGCCTATTGCAAATCCAAGCAAGGAAGACTGCCAAGCACTCTCGAGTGGGAATACGTCGCCGCCGCCAGTGAGACGCTGTCAGATGCCTCCAGATCTGGGCCATTTGTTGATAAAATATTGGCATGGTACTCAAGACCGGAAAGCGAGACTATTCAGACCATTGGAAAAGAGAAAGCAAATTTTTATGGCATTCACGATTTACATGGTCTGGTTTGGGAGTGGACGGGGGATTTCAATAGCGTGATTATGACCAGTGATAATCGCGGTGACGGCGATAAACAAAATGGAATGTTTTGTGGTTCGGGTTCCATTGCTTCAAGAACCAAAGAAGATTATGCCGGCTTCGTTAGGTATTCATTGAGAAGTTCGCTGCAGGCCAATTATACTTTAATTAATTTAGGATTTAGGTGTGCTTATGATTTGTAAAAATATTTTCTTAGGACTGGTCTTTATGTTGAATGCCTTTTCCTGGGCCAATGCCAGCGATTCCTCCCTCTTTCAGGTTACGACTAAATGGAAAGATGAAAATAACAAAGTTTTTTTACTTAAAAATCTTGAGGGTAAAAAAGTTGTCATGTCTATGGCCTATACCAGCTGCCAGGGAACCTGCCCGATGATCGTCAGTAAATTAAAGAAAATTGAAAAACTCTTTAATGACAAAAAGATGGAAGTGGAAGTAGTGATCGTTAGCTTTGATCCTGGTTTTGATACACCGGAGCGACATAAGTCCTATTACCGGGAGAAAATGGGCATTAAAAAAGAAAACTGGCATTTTTTAAATGGCACTGATTCAGAGGCCAGAGAAATGTCTATGCACTTGGGAATCAAGTACGCTAAAAACCCGGAATCGGGTGTCATCATTCATGACAATAAGATTGTGCTCATTAATCCAAAAGGCGAGATTGAAAAGAGAATTGAAAGTCTCGATGAAGATGAGGCCAATCTTGTCAATTAGCGACTTTTTTTCGCGAGAAATGAAAGCTGAAAAGCAAGAAGAAGAGAATGACAAACTCTACCACCGAAAAAACAATGATATTTTGAGCAATGCTTTCAGTGAAGCCGTAGGAATGCAGACCGACATTAAGCAGATTGACCCCAAACCACGCCAAAATCACCACGACGCTGGTGAGACCTGTGGCCACCGCCATACTGGTTGTTTTGAAATAGCCAGCAAGTTTTCCGTGAAGAATAAATAACAACCAAAGACATAAAAAGAGTGCCCCATTTTCTTTGGGGTCCCATCCCCAAAAACGCCCCCAGGATTGATCGGCCCATATGCCTCCAAGGATCGTTCCCAGCACCGTAAAAAATAACGAGAATAAAACGGTACGGTGAATGTTCTTCAGCAGTTTTTGTTCGTCCGATTTGGTGAAATGACCACTCTTTTGGGTAAATCTTTTTTTAAAGAGGTATAGATGCGCTAATAAGCTGGCGACCAGCGAACAGCCGTAACCGATACTGATGGTGACGACGTGAGTGGCAAGCCAAAAATTAGTATCGAGCACCGCCACCAGCATCCCCATGCTGTCCCCATCTTTTTCATAGCCAAAACTAACGAATAAGAGGATGGCACCCAAAGTAGAACCAATAAAGGTACCAGTCCCGTTTTTATGTTTGAACTCAATAAAAAGAGAGACCAGCACCGCAATCAGCGAGACGAAAATAATTGATTCATAGAGCGAGGAGACTGGCGCGCGGTTCATAATAAGACATCGGATTACGATTCCACTAAGGTGAATCACAGCACCTAGCGAGAGTGCGATGGTGCTCAGTCGGCTTAATATATTTTTGTAATAGAGGGAGCTCAAGGCAAATAATAAAAAACTGAGAACATAACAAGCAGTAGCATTAACAAATAAATTAAGTCGGTTAAAATGAGTTTCAAGTTTCAAGAGAGCAGCGGAGGCCAGCGTCCCAGAATTTTGTTGTGACAATTGTAATAATTTTAGAGAGAGCGCCTTAAATTGATTAAAGTCTTTAGTATGATAGGCCTCGTAGAGTGCCTGCCAAATCCGAAAAGATTCGGCCCGAGAATCGGCCGCAGGATTACTAAGGTGTAGTTTCCATGGCGATAACCACTCCGGAGGGAAAATTTTTAGTTCGCTGGAGTGATCATCTCGTCTGATGAAATCGATATAATTTAAAATATCGAGGAGTGGTTGATCTGCGGGAGTGGGATTTTGGAGACGGCCTTGTTTAATGAACTGATTGAGCACCTTTTTTAGGGCATCTTCTTCTTTTAAGATGTCTAGATAAGAAATATTTTGCTGGGGCAACAAATTAAGGTTTTTTGCCAAAGCGACATCGTGAATTTTAAACTCCTTAAAAATCATTGAAAATGATCTGGAAATTTCAATATACAATTGAACGTTGGAGTATAAGTCTAGGATTTGTTTTTGGGCGGGGGTTTGGACCTCTGGGGCCGTATTAGATATTGCTTCAATTAATTGACTGTTCTTTTGAAGCGTATTGATTAATTCCGTTGCCGAATAATTATTACCCGCGATTGGGGAAATCTCCAAGGCCTCTAAAACATCCAAATTTACGATTCTGAAAATCTTTTTTTCATTGGCGCTGCTCGGATCGAAGATTACTTCGGTTAACCATTCAATGGCGCTCATATGGGCCAATGAATCTTTGTTGTGAAAGCGACTCAGATTAATTCGCGCATAACTGTCTAGTGGTTTTATTCTTCCGTTGGAGAGAATAGGTATTTGGGAGATAGTCTTCAGGTCAAAAGAATCATTGGCCTTGAGGTTAGGTGATTGAAATAACAAAGATAATAGCAGTAGCAGCAGAAACTTATTCATCTTGGCCCTTGTTTCTTAATGGGGATGCTTGAATTGAAAATAAATGAATTAAAATACCAAAGCAGATAATGATGCTGGAGATGTAAGGAAAAAATTTGCCGGCATTTTTAACAACTGCCAAATCCGTGATTTCTCCCTCACTGTTTTGGGAGAAAGAAGATTGATAAAAGGTATATCCTTTATAGCGCAAAGGCTCGTTCATTTGAATCACAATTTTTTGGTCAATTTTTTCATCGTGTAAAGTGATGGCGGATTTGAAGCTTTTGGGAATTTGAGAGGAAGGATAAACCTGTTTCTCAAAATCATTAAGAGTAATAGTGAAAGGCAGGGGATGTCTTAAGTTTCTGATGGCGGCTAGAAGATGTGCTCCTCCTTGCGTGGTTAGGGTTGGATATTGATCCATGTCTTTGTAGACGACAAATAGTCCATCGTTTGCGGTGCCCGATACTTGAAACTCTACTGCTTGAATATTGTCATTTTCATTGGACTCCTGTGCTTTAGAGACAATTTCCATTTGTTGGTTCAATTCTATTTTAGCAAGTGATTGATCCGGCAGATCGTTAGGGCCTCTGGGCCTTAAAGCAATATTCTTAAAATACTTTAAAATTTTAATTGAGTATTTCTCATTGTCAGCAGCAAAGATGGCACCCGGTTTTAGTTGCTTCTCCGGGATGATTAAACTGGCGGGAGTTCCCGTTGCTGACTCGGGCGCGGAGATCGCCAGTTCAACCAGATGATAATCCTCAAAGTAATTACTGCTTTTACCTTCCGGGATAATCATGCTTCCTTCGAGACTCGAAAAATTAGTTATAACCCCACCCAGCAGGAGGAGGAAGACTCCAAAATGGGTAATGGAAATGCCGATTTTATTTTTGTCTGAAAATTTAGTCTTAAATAGCAGTTGAAAAAAAAGACCCACAAAAATAATTCCAAGTGTCGGGACACCACCTGGGAGCGGGAGAGGTCCTTCCCAAAAAAACCATGAGTTGAAATATTTAAGCTGAGCTTGATACAACCCCAGTTCTCGTTGAGCAACGGTTCCGATTATCAGAATGATCATCAGCCATAAACTGGCCCAGAAATATAATCTGGTGCTGGTGAGGGCCATTAGTATTTTTTTTATTTTCATTCGCCTTGTCTCTTAGGGCCTGTATTTCAATCTATGTTTTGAACATCCTAGTTCCAGGTCTTCTTTTTTAATATGATATATATCATGCTGTATGGAGGTTGATTGTTGTCGTTCATTGGACGGTGTAGGTTTGTATGATTTTAAATATGTTAAAAAGTGACCTGTATCATAATTTAAAGAACCCCGAAATGTGATAATCGCAGAACATTAGTGAGCGACAAAGTGAGGGGTAATTGAGTTATTTTCCAGTTCTTTTAAAAATAAAAGATAAAAAAATACTTCTAGTCGGGGCAGGAGAGATTGCGGCATTCAAGTTTGATAAAATTTGTGACTACCATCCACTTTCGTTGACGGTGGTTGCGCGTGAAGTGAATCCCAAAATATATTCGAAAGCAAAAGCATTTTGCCAGATTCATCAAAAAGACTTCGAGATGAAGGATCTGGATGGAATGGATATTGTGGTGGTGGGAATTAATGACCTCGCCCTTCAACAAGAAATTTATAATGAATGCCAGGTTCGAAAAATACCTTGCAATTGCGTCGATGAACTAGATCGATGTGATTTCATTTTTCCTTCTACCATTAAGCGCGGAAATATTGTCATCGCTGTCAGTTCCTCTGGAAGTGCTCCCGGTTTTATCGTGGCACTCAGAGAATACATTGAGAAGTATTTGCCAGATAACTTGGAAGAAAAACTTCAAGAGATCATTGAGCTGAGAAATTCGCTCCCAAGTGGAAAAGAAAGAATGGCAAAAATCCGGGAAGAGTCACGCCATTATTTTAATAAAATCATGGAAGGAAGATATAAATGAAATACCTACTATTAATTAATATGTTCGCGCTGCTGTCTTGCTCTAGTGTTAAAAAAATCACAATTGATGAAAAAGTATACGTGGTTGAAAGAGAAAGAGAGAGTATCGCTCTCATTAAAAATGAAAAAGAATATAAGACTATTAAGGATTTAGGAAATTTAAATCATGCCACATTAAAGTTTAAAAATGGCTTTGCTTATGTTTTGGCCCGCAATGGATTTTTGTCAAAGATTGATACGCTTAAAGATGAATTGGTCAAAAAAGTTAAAATTGGAAAAAGTGGAATTGGGATCACTTTTACCGAAAATCAAGTGGTGATAGTCAATTATGAGCCCAATTCAGTGGTGATCTTGGATTTGGACTTAAACGTTCTGAAGACCATAGAAACTGATTCCAGAAATGTGGGGATAAAAGTCTGGAAAAATTTACTGGTTTTTTCTCTGATGGATAAGAATGAAATCTGGGTGCTTGATTCCCAAAAAGATTTTTCAATCGTTAAAAAGTTTGAAAAGGTTGGCAATCTTCCTTTTGATGCTCTGATTAATGAAAGTGTTTATGTCGTAGGTTTTTTCAATGAAGCAAGCGTTGGCATGCTGGATTTAGCGAGCATGTCTTATACCAAAATAATGATGAAAGATGCTGATGAAAAATTGGTCTATAAAGTACCGCACTTTGGTTATTGGGGAGTGGTGGCTGGCAAAGTTTTTGTCCCAATGGTCAGCAGTGACAAATTGCTGGTTTTAGATCTGGTTGGGTTAAAAACAATCGGTGAAGTGAGTTTAATTGGTCGCCCGGTTTTTGCTTCCGTTTCTCCTGATAAAAAAATAATCGCCCTCAATTACAGCGGTGAACAGGAAGATTATATTTCTTTGGTGGATACCTCGACGCAAAAGAAAATAATCGATTTAAAAATCGGAAAAAGAATAATGCATTTACGCTTTTCTGCGGATGGGAGCAAGTTGTACGCCTCATCTTATTTTGAAAACAAGGTACATGTTATCGATACAAAAAATTGGAAAGTTAAAACAAGTATTGTTGTCAGTTCACCTTCGGGCATTTTTGTGGATGATTTAAATTGAGGTCAAGTATGAGTAAGTTGGGAAAAGTTTATTTGGTTGGCGCAGGTCCCGGTTCGGTTGATCTGTTAACGGTTAAAGCATTTCGTTTGCTTCAGGAAGCTGACGTGGTGGTTTACGATCGACTTATTAGTCCCGAGCTGATGAATTTGGTCAATGAAGAATGCGTTCGTCACTATGTTGGAAAGCAGGAAAGCGAGCATACTTTGCCCCAGGAAGAAATAAATATCTTGTTAGTCGAATACGCTAAAAAATACCAGAAAGTGATTCGCTTGAAAGGGGGAGACCCTTTCGTTTTCGGACGTGGCGGAGAAGAAGTTGAACTCTTGGTAAAAGAATCAATCCCATTTGAAGTTATTCCGGGAATATCTTCTTCTGTTGCGGCTGCGACCTATGCAGGCATTCCGATCACTCATCGCGGTGTCTCCAATAACTTTGCGGTGCTGGCCGGGCATTGTTGCACGCCCGCTAGTTTTGAATCTATTGACTGGAATGCCTTTTCAAAAGTTGGAACATTAGTGGTCTTAATGGGAGTTCGAAATCGTTCGCTGATCGCCAGAAGTTTAATCGAGGCCGGTAAGAATAAATTCACACCTGTCGCTTTTATTGAAAATGCCACAAGCAGTTCTCAAAAGGTGATCATTAGCAATTTGGATGAATTGCTTGTCAATCCTCCTGCCGTGAATTCTCCGGCAGTGATGGTTATTGGTGAAGTGGTTAAGTTTCATCATGAATGGAATTGGTTTAATGGTATTGAAGAGCTAATCGCTGGTGAGGTTTCGGTTGGATTATAGAGATTTAGTTCAGTCATTAATCGATCGTTATCAAAGTGAAATTCCGCTGGTGGAAAGACCTTATTTGTTGATGGCCGAAGAGTTGGCAGTGAGCGAAGACGAGGTAATGAAAACTTTATCGCAAATGAAGTCTGACAATATTCTTAGTCGGGTAGGCGCTATCTATAAAACTCACGGCGTGGGTTATAGCTTACTCGCTGCTTGCAGCGTTTGTTCCGCTCAAATGGAAGAGGCTTCATTGTTTATCAATCAATTCATAGAAGTAAATCACAATTACGAAAGAGAAAATGAAATTAATTTGTGGTTTGTGGTCACGGCCGCGACTAAAGAGCGGGTGTTAGAAGTTTGTTCCCAGATTGAAGAAAAATGTAAGGTCAAGGTATTGCAGTTTCCAATGGTTAAACCTTACAAGATTGACTTGAGTCTAAATGAAAAAATTAATTGGGATTATTTATGATCACGGATAAAGATGTCATTGCCGCTTTGGATAATGGTCTTCCCACCGATGGCCCAACTCCCTTTGCTGAACTTGCTAAGAGTTTAGGATGCTCCTCGGATGATTTGATCCAAAAAATAAAAGGACTCAAAGCTGAAGGCAAGATTAAACGTTTTGGAATAGTCGTAAAAAATAGAAGCGTTGGCCTTGTCCATAATGCCATGGTCACCATTAATGTCGCTGATAGCGAAGTTGATAGTCTGGGAGAAAAGCTGTCGGCCTATCCATTTATAAAGCTCTGCTACCAGCGACAAAGAGTGCTTCCGGAGTGGAACTACAACCTCTATTTCATGGTTCACGGAAAAGACCGCCAGGTGGTTTTAGCTCAAATCAATAAAGTATTAAGTGAAAATAATTTAAGCCATTCAACTTATCAGGTTCTCTTTAGTACGAAGTGTTTAAAGCAAAAAGGAGCGTCTTATTATTAAGATTAAAGAAGAGGAGCGATTTTCGGAATTAGAGAAAAGAATTTTAAATCTCGTTCAGAAAAACTTTCCTTTAGGACCTACTCCTTTTTTAGAAATGGCCCAGCAATTGGGGATTGAAGAAGAACAGCTTCTGAGCAAAGTCTCTGAATTTCTGGAACGAGGCATTTTAACCAGAGTCGGTCCTTTTTTCAACATGGATAAAAGTTCGGGCCATGTCACTTTGGTTGCAATGATTGTTCCTGAAAATCAATTCGACGAAGTGGCCTCAATTGTTAATTCCTATGAAGAGGTTGCTCATAATTATCGTCGAGAGCACCAGTTTAATATGTGGTTTGTGCTTGCAACTGAAAGCATGGATTGCGCCAAAGAGCTGCTTGCCCAAATCGAAAAACGAACCCGGTTGAAAGTTTATAACTTTCCCAAAGAAAGAGAGTTTGCGCTCGATCTTTTTCTGGAGGTTCGCTAGATGGGTAAGCAGATGGATAAGAAGATGGACAAGAAATTCGAAATTCCCGGAATGAATTTTGATGCAATCGATTTGGATCTGGTCCTGGCCACTCAGGCCGGCATGCCCATCGTCAATCGTCCTTATTTGCAAATTGCAGAAAAAATTGGAATTTCGGAAGGCGAAGTCCTGCTTAGACTGAAGAAAATGAAAGATTTTGGCTTCATTCGTAAGATCGCGGCCGCACCTAATCATTACAAACTAGGTTACGTGGCCAATGCCATGACTGTTTGGGACGTGCCGGAGGATAAAGTTGAATTTGTAGGAAATATTTTTAAGTCGGTAGGTTTTATCAGCCATTGCTACATCAGACCCCGGGCATTACCTCAATGGCGCTATAACTTATTTGCCATGGTTCATGGCAAAAATAAAGAAGAGGTAAGTACTCTCGTGAGTATTTTGAAAAATAAGATTGAAAATAATTTTGAAGAGGTTGAATTAATTTTTAGTTCAAAAATCTTAAAAAAGACAGGTGTAAGACTAAAGGCGGTGAACGATGTTTAGATTATCTCATTATATGTCCGAACTAATAAACCCTAAACCATTTACGAATAGGAAAGCAAAAGGCCCGGTGGTTATCTGGAATCTGCTTAGACGCTGCAACTTGTCCTGCCGCCATTGTTACGCCAATTCCTTTGACAAGTTTTTTGAAGGTGAATTGAGCCTGGAGGAATGCCTCAGAACTGTGGATCAATTAAAAGTCGCAAATGTTCCGGCCCTTATTCTTTCGGGCGGAGAGCCCTTATTGCATCCCCATCTGTTTGCCATTGCTGAATACGCCAAAAAACAGAATTTTTATCTGGCCCTTTCTTCCAACGGTATCTTGTTAACTGAAGAAGCGGCAGATCGATTAAAGCAAATTGATTTCAATTACGTCGGCGTCAGTTTGGATGGACTCCCTGAGACTCACGATTTTATCAGAGGCGAAGTTGGTGCTTTTCAAAAATCAGTGGAAGGCATTAAAAACGGAGTCAAACGCGGCCTTAAAATGGGGATGAGAACGACCTTAACTAATTCCAATTCTAATCAGGTAGAAGCGATGCTTGATCTGGCGATCGAGCTTGGAGTGGAAAAATTTTACCTTTCTCATTTAAATTATGGTGGTCGTGGAAATAAAAAAGAAGATGCCGTTTTTAAGATGACCCGCGATGTAATGCATTTGTTATTTGAAAAAGCATTTGAGTTTGAATCCAAGGGGATTCCCTTAGAAATCGTCACCGGCAACAATGACGCTGATGCGGCGCTGATGCTATTGTGGGCCAAGGATAAATTTGCTCAACAAAATATTGATCACGCGACTCTCATGCTCGAAGCATGGGGTGGGAATGCTTCAGGTGTTGGGGTGGCCAACATCGATTCACAGGGTGATGTTCACCCGGATACTTTCTGGCCGGGGGTGCAGCTGGGGAATTTGCGCCAAAATTCTTTCAATCAGATCTGGAGTAATAATGAACATCCCATCATCAATATTTTACGTAGTGATCGAAAGGCCATTACTGGACGTTGTCACGACTGTCAGTTCTTTAGCATTTGTAATGGCAATACCAGAGTACGGGCCCACAAGATGTTGAATGATCCATGGGCATCCGATCCTGGATGTTATTTAACTGATGCTGAAATTTTAAAAGAAGATATTTCAATTATTAACAATGATTATCAAGTGAATCAATCGCGTAATCATTAATTATCAAAGGAGGATACTATGGAAACGGTTTTCAAGGCCGGCCTTAAAAAAGGTGCAGCTTTAGTCTTAGGTTTTTCATTTTTAATCGACCCGCAGGTATTTGCAGCTGAGAAAGGTAAAACTAGCCAAGCAGAAGCAAAGTACATGGGGACACCAAGTGCGATTAAAATTGAACATAAACCTTCTAAAGGTAAGTCTAAAACAGAATTGTCGGATGCTGATCAAGTTAGGGCCAATAAGCTTTATTTTGAAAGATGCGCCGGATGCCACGGTGTCTTAAGAAAAGGAGCGACAGGTAGACCGCTGACTACCGACAAAACCAGACCGCTTGGCACAAGGTATCTGGAAAGTTTTATTGCTGAAGGATCTGGCGGGGGAATGCCTGCTTGGGAAAAAGAATTGTCAAAAGAAGAAATTAATCTAATGGCAAAGTATGTTCAAAACGAACCACCTATTCCACCTGAATGGGGAATGAAAGAGATGAAAGACAGCTGGAAAGTTTATATTCCAGTTGATAAACGTCCAACCAAAAAAATGAACGACTACAATATTTCCAATATATTTGCAGTTACCTTGCGTGATGCCGGGGAAGTCGCCTTGATTGATGGTGATACAAAACAAATCATCAATATCGTAAAAACAGGTTACGCCGTTCATATTTCACGTCTTTCAGATTCTGGCCGATACCTATTCGCGATTGGTCGTGATGGACGTGTTAATCTTATCGACCTTTGGATGGAAAAACCGGATAACGTTGCTGAGATCAAAGTAGGTCTTGAAGCTCGTTCGGTTGAGACCTCAAAATACAAAGGATATGAAGACAAGTACGCAATCGCCGGAGCTTACTGGCCACCTCAATTCGTTATCATGGACGGAGCGACACTTGAACCTAAAAAAATCGTTTCGACTCGTGGAAATGTTGTTGGGACCCAAGAATACCATCCAGAGCCAAGAGTTGCAGCGATCGTTGCAAGCCATCAGCATCCGGATTTCATTGTTAACGTAAAAGAGACTGGTAAAATTTTACTAGTTAATTATGAAGACATTGATAACTTATCGATTACCACTATTGAAGCAGCTCCCTTCTTGCACGACGGTGGTTGGGATTCTACTAAAAGATATTTCCTAACTGCTGCCAATAAATCAAACAAGATTGCAGTGGTAGACTCCAAAGATCGTAAATTATCTAAGCTGGTTGATGTTGGTGGAATTCCACATCCAGGGCGTGGAGCGAACTTTACTTCTAAAGAGTTTGGACCAGTTTGGGCCACTTCCCATTTAGGGGATGCCTCAATTGCCATCATCGGTACAGATCCTAAAGGTCATAAAGATAATGCTTGGAAACTGGTAAAAACGATTAAAGGCCAGGGCGGTGGTTCTCTCTTTATCAAGACTCACCCCAAATCAAAAAACCTTTACGTCGATACTGCTCTAAATCCAGATGCAAAAATTTCTCAATCGGTAGCTGTTTTCCAAATAGACAATTTAGATGCTCCTTATAAAGTTCTTCCTATTGCAGAATGGGCCAACTTAGGTGAAGGAACTAAAAAAGTTGTTCAACCAGAATACAACCAGGCCGGAGATGAAGTTTGGTTCTCAGTTTGGAATGAGAAAAAGCTAAAGTCTGCCATCGTCGTTGTTGATGATAAGACTTTGACTTTAAAATACGTGATTAATGATCCACGTATAGTGACCCCAACAGGTAAATTTAACGTTTACAATACTGTTCACGATATCTACTAAGTTATAGGAGAGATGGTTATGCCAAAAATTAAATTAAGTCTTGTTATTGGCGCGGCCATCTCTCTTTCTCTATTTGCGAAAGATGATTTATCTCTTGGAAAAAAAGTTTATTTTAACAATTGTGTTAGCTGTCACCACCAAGATCGGGTTGGGGCCAGTGGACCTCCGCTTCTTTCTGAATTACTGGAAAAAAGCTCCGACGAGAAACTAGCTAAGACGATTAAAAATGGTCTGGCCAATACCATGATGCCGGCGGCTCCGCTATTGAGCGAGACAGATATTTCCGAAGTTATAAAGTTCCTAAGGTCAAAAAACGTCGCCAAGTGGGACAGCAAAGACATTAAAAAAAGCATTAAACTGAGCAAAGAAGTTCCTAAGAAAATTAGATATAAAAACATTCTTAACCTGACCGCAGTTGTCGAAAGAGGGAAGTCGAGTGTGTGGTTAATGGAAGGCGAGGAACTTTTAGATAAATTCCCGTTTTCGGATATCCATGGTGGTATAAAATATTCAAGAGACTATAAAAAGTTTTTTATCCCGACTCGCAATGGGCATATCGGGCGATACGATTTAGACCGAGGTTATTACGGTCAGGTCCGCGCCTGTGTCAGCCTGAGAAATATCACCGTCTCAAACGATGATAAATATTTGGTTGCCGCCTGTTTGTATCCACAGCAATTAGTAGTGATGGACACAAACAGCTTTGCCATTAAAAAAATTATTAAATTAGATGGAAAGGTCAGCGGTATTTATTCCATGATCAATACCAATAGTGCTATTTTTACTTATCGTGATCAACCGCTGTTGGGGGAAGTTGATTTTAATTCTCTTAAAGTGAGTTTTAAAAAATTAAATGAGCCGGTTGAGGATTTTTTCATTGATCCCCTAGATCGTTTTATTATTTCCTCTTCACGTGGGGGGGAGAATGTCTCGGTGATCAGACTGGCAGATCAAAAAACTGTATTTGAGTATCCTATTTCCGGGATGCCGCATCTATCGTCAGCTTCTTACTGGTACGATAAGGGCCAATTCTATTTTGCGACCTTTCATATAAAATCTAATTTTATCACCATTTGGAAAATGTATGATTGGAGTTTTGTTAAAAAGGTAGAGGTTGGAGGCAATGGCTTTTTTGTACGATCCCATCCTAAGGCCAATCACCTCTGGATTGATAATGGTTCTGACGAAGTTGTTCTTTTTGATAAAAAATCACAGGAAGTTATAAAGTTTAAACCGGTGCCTGGTAAAAAGTTTACTCACACCGAATTCTCGCATGACGGACAAATTGCCTATTTAAGCATAAACGATAAAGAAGGCCATCTGGTCCTCTATGATACCGCAACATTAAAAGAGTTAAAAAGATTTGAGGCAAGTTTTCCGGTTGGTAAATATAATGTTGTCAATAAGGAGAGAGAGTTTTTACCGATTCTCCTGGGTGAGTCTGTATTTATGGGAAAATGCTGGGGATGTCATCATCAGGAAGAAATGGCCTTTGGGCCTTCGTTTATCACCATTGCTAATACTCGTAGTAAAGATATGATTCGCACCCATTTGGATAACCCTAAAATTAATGCCATTAATTTGGGCTATCAAAATCCAACCATGCCCAATATTCCTTTAAGTGAAGAGGAAAAGGATATTCTGACAGAATATATCTCCTCATTTAAAAATAATGATAAAAATAATGATAAAAATAGAAACAAGAAGCGGGGGGGATTAAAAAAAATTATCATGTACAACATGGCCGAGCATTCACTCCAACATCCACAACGGGTTGTGAATGATTGTAAAAACTATTTAGAGTGGAGCAAACTAGGATTTAAGGTCTTCGCCGACAAAGATAAGTTAGAAGAACGAAATTATATTGAGCAGTGCTTAAACCAATAAGGGAGGAAGAAATGAAAAAGTTATTTATCGTGGGTATGATTTTAATGGCAAGTGTAGATTCATTTGCCGCAGGAAATGCTAAGAAGATTGCGAACGGAAAATTTTTGTTTGAGGACTGGGGCTGTGCAGCTTGTCATGCGATCGGATCAAAACACAATCAAGACGCAGAAAAAGGTCCTGACTTAAAAGGAGTGTTTGCCAGAAGATCAGGTGATTGGATTAAAAAGTTTACTAAAAACCCTCAGGCCATGATTGATTCGGGTGACAAAGATGCCGTTGAAATGAGCAAAAAGTACGGGAAAGTAATGAAGTCATTTAAAATTGCTGATAATGAATGGTCTGACATGTTCGAATACATTAAATCTGAAGGAAAGTAATAAGATTTCCGAACTTGGCAGAAGGCCCAGGTACCTACCTGGGCCCGTCTTGCTTAGATTATTTTACGCTTAGGATGTAAGTTAAAAGATCTTTTAAATTTTCATCTGAAATTCTTGTCACTGGATTGGGAGTCATCATTCCGTAAGTTTTGCCTTCTTTTGATTTGATCCAATGCTTGTTGCCAGTGGCACCCATTTTTGTTCCAGTTCGTACTTTTTTCATTAAGTAATCGAGTGGCTTTTCGCCTTTTAGGTAAGCGAGGGTTTCGGCGTTAGGGTTATTGTAGCGTGCACTTACATCGCGGTATGAGGGGCCAATTTTAGTATTGTCCACAGAGTGGCAGGTCATACATCCCGATTTCATCATCATTTTAGCCGCCGAGTCTTTGTTGAGCGTCTCTGCAAATGAAGTTGAACAAGTCAGAGCGATTAAACTCGTAATAAAAATATTGGACATTTTTTTCATTGGTTACTCCAGTCGTAATTATAGGTCTGTCAGTTTAATTCAAATATAGCTTTGATTCAATTATTAAAATATGATATAAATCATATTTTAACCAGAGATTAATTAGGCGCTAGCTTATTGTTAGAAGTCAGGTTTTCAAGTAATTTATTAACAATATCAATTTTAACACACGGAGAGATCAAATGCTTTCGAAGAATGGTGCGAAGTATTTCTTCATAATCGGAACTGTTTTTTTCTTTGCGATATTCTTAGGACTATCGTACGACACACTAAAGCAGGTACCTAAACGAACAAACAGTCAGAACCTAACCCCACAAGTGGCCAATGGTAAAAAACTTTTTGATCAAAACAACTGTATGGGTTGTCACACAATTTTAGGAGAAGGGGCTTATTACGCTCCAGAGTTAACTAAGATTTACGAAACGAAGGGAGCTGATTGGATTAAAGCAATGTTAACCGATCCAGAATCTGTCTATCCTGGTGCTCGTAAAATGGTTAAGTACAACTTTAAAGAAAGTGAGAAAGATGACTTAGTTGCCTTTTTAAAGTGGATTGGAGAAATCGACGCAAACGGCTTTCCTCCTAAACCAATCAATCAGTAATTATAAGGACGATATATGAAATTTAAATCACAAAAAATAGCGTACAATTTTTTTGCCTTTGCCATGCTGTTACTAGTGCTGCAAATCGTTTACGGATTCATTATGGGCTTTGCCCGCATTGGGATGGATGGGCTTCACCAGTGGATTCCGTTTAACGTTGCGAGGGCCACACATACCAATTTATTAGTTGTGTGGTTGCTGGCCGGATTTATGGGAGCTGCTTACTATATTATCCCGGAAGAAGGGGATAGAGAACTGGAGTGGCCCTGGCTTGCTCAAATCCAATTTTGGTCTTTGGCGGTCGTTGCAGTCTCGGCCGTTATTGGCTTTCACTTCAACATTTGGGAAGGAAGAAAATTTTTAGAAATTCCTCGCGAACTAGATTATTTAGTTGTAGTAAACGTTTTAGCTTTTATCGCGAATATTGGGACAACTCTTTATAAATCAAAAATTAAAACAACCACATCAGGGATTTTATTTTTTGGTTTATTTGCTGCGGCCCTCTTTTATTTACCAGGGATGATTGACAGTGATAACCAAACAGTCGATTCATTCTGGAGATGGTGGGTTGTGCATCTTTGGGTAGAAGGAGTTTGGGAATTAATTATGGGTGGTATTCTGTCATTCTTATTAATTAAACTAACAGGTATTGATAGAGAAGTAATTGAGAAATGGCTTTACGTTATCGTGGGATTAACTTTCCTCTCTGGTATCCTTGGTATTGGTCACCATTACTATTATATTGGAGCTCCTAATTATTGGTTATGGATCGGGGGGGCCTTTAGTGCGCTTGAGCCCCTTGCCTTTTTAGGGATGGCAGTTTTTGCTATAACAATGTCTAAGAAGGGTGGAAGAAATCACCCGAACAAATTAGCTCTTAAATGGTCTATTGCTTGTTCCATTTTAAGTTTTGTGGGAGCTGGATTTTTAGGATTCGCTCACACTCTTCCATCAATCAACATCTGGACTCACGGAACTTTGATTACCGGGATGCACGGACATTTGGCCTTCTGGGGAGCTTACGCTTCTTTGATTCTGGCCTTTATCACTTATGCAATTCCTCAAATGACTGGACGAAAACTTTATGACAGTGGACTAGCGGAATACGCATTCTGGGCCTCTAACATCGGTATGGTCTCTATGACTGTGGCCTTCGGGGTAGCAGGTGTTGCGCAAGTCGTTTTGGAAAGAAGAATGGGGATGGATTTTCTAGCAACTCAGACTGAAATTCAGCCTCACTTTGTTGGATTATTGTTAGCCGCGACTTTGTTTACGACAGGTATCCTCTCTTACGTCTGGGTATTTATGAAAGCAGGTCTTCCTACAAATAGATTAGGCGAAGTTTATGACAAATAAGCAATCAATTGTTGAGGGGCGTCCTCATTACGAAGCAATTCATAATGAGGAGGAAGTTTTTAAGCTAAGCCATAAGGCGAAACTTCCAATAATACTTAAAGGTCCGACTGGATGTGGAAAATCACGTTTTGTTGATGCCATGGCGTTTGATCTTGATGTGCCTCTCATCACTGTTGCTTGTAATGAAGACACTTCTGCCACGGACTTACTTGGTCGATTTTTGATCAAAGGCAATGAAACTGTCTGGCAAGATGGACCGATGACCAGAGCGGTTCGCACTGGTGCGATTTTTTATCTTGATGAAGTGGTTGAGGCACGAGAGGACGTTATTGTTCTTATCCACTCGCTTACTGATTATCGAAGAATGTTATATATTGATGCACTTGCAGAGGCACTAGTTGCCCCTGCAAGTTTTCAATTAGTGATGAGCTATAACCCTGGATACCAAAGATCTTTTAAAGAATTAAAGGCCTCGACCCGACAGCGATTTGTGTCACTTTCCTTTAATTATCCAAAACCAGAAATTGAAGCTTTAATTGTAATGAAAGAGACCGGTGCTCCTGAAAAAATATGCAAAAATTTAGTGGCCTTGGCCAATAAGATAAGATCGCTAAGTGAATTGGGATTGGCGGAAAGCGTTTCAACTCGCTTAATCATCAATGCTGCTCTTTTAGTTCAGCAGGGATTGGATGCAAGACAAGCGGCCAACGTGGCCATTGCCGAAGCTCTAACTGATGAAGCCGATACAACCTCAGCTATCAAAGATTTGGCGGCGCTCTTTCTGTGAGTTTGAAAGAGGTATAAAGTGAATTTAGATCAAGATTTTTTTTCTTTCCTTTTTCGCTACGGTAAAAAACGAAAACTCAAAGCACTACATCAAAAAAAAGATGAAGCCGGTGCTGTCTATTTATCAGAAATAAAAGAAGCGCTGACTGTTTATGCTAATGCTATTTTCTTTCGGCCAATAGAAATTAGAGAAACGAGTGATTATCCCTACCTCAGTGGGGTAAAGCTTTTTTTGCCCTCTTTTTTGGCCGTTGGGGATTCAGTTGAAAAAAATGGCGAAGCCTATCTACTCATTGTTCTTCATCTTCACGCCATTGCCCAAGCTTGTCCCGCTCATCTTAAAATTCTTCCTTTGTCAGAAGATTTTGAAAAAGTTAACACCCTTATTCCTAATGCTATTAAATTTCTTGCTGAATCTTTTCCCAATTATGAGAAAATGTATTCAGCTTTAACCAATAACTGGAGTGATTCCGAAAAAAGATTAGGGCCAACCTCCAAAGAAGAATTAGCAAAAATAGTGGAGGTCGGTTTTGACCCTCGATGTATGTGGGGAAGATTGCCGAGATTAACCAATGTGATAGATGCTTCCAGTTTAGAGCCTGAAATGCGTGAAGCTCCTCCCGAGAGAATGACCGAAAGAGAATCGAAAACCAAAGGTTCAATTAAGAAAGTGGAACTAGATGAAGAAAAAGAAAATATTGGCCAGGATGTTTTTCATCACTTTGAAAAAGTCGAAACGGCCGAAGAATATAAAGGGGTACAAAGAGAAACAGACGGAAGCGATCAGATGGCGGAACATGCCGATGCGCTTGATGAATTAAATTTAGAGAACGTCACGAGAAGTTCGAAAGCTGCGCAATCTCTTTATAAAACTGAGATTGACATGGGCTTTGAAGTTACGGACGCTAAAGAGCGAGAGCTTTTGGATTCGTCGGTAGAGCCTTTTTATTACGATGAGTGGGATGATAAAAAACGGGTTTACAAAAAAGATTGGTGCCGGGTTTTGCATTTTAAAGGCGAAGCCAGTCCTTCCAAGGTTGGCGGCGGCAATTTTTATGACGAATGTATTAAAAAACGCCACTCGGAAATAAAAAAACTAAAAAAGAAGCTGATTCAATTAGCTTCGGAAATTCGGGTTGAAAAAAAACTCTTTTACGGACGAAATATCGATATTGATAACGTTATCCGCAATGCCTGCTTACGAAAACATGGCAACAGTGGAGACCAGCGCTATTATCAGGAAACCAAAAAAAGACATCGGGACATGGCCTGTCTATTATTAGTAGATACCAGTCTCTCTTCTGATTCCTGGGTGCAAAACCGAAGGATTCTCGATGTTTCGCTGGATGCTCTTATTACTTTTGGAGAGGCGTCTCAGAGTTTAGGGGACCCTATTATGGTCGCCGGCTTCAATTCCAATACCCGAAATGATTGTAAATTTATAGAGTGGAAATCATTTGATGAACCTTGGAGTAAATTTATTTCATCGATTGATAGCATCAGGCCAGCGGGTTATACCAGAATTGGCCCTTCGTTAAGACATGCAACTAAATTGCTTACAGATCGAAAAGAAAAACATAAGCTTTTATTAGTCTTTACTGATGGCAGGCCAACTGATTTTGATCGATATGAAGGTAGTTACGGATTGGGCGATGTTCGCCAAGCTGTACGCGAAGCTGATAGGGAAGGGGTGGTTTGTTTTGCCCTGGCCCTGGATCCAAGCGCAAAGCAGTTTTTACCTCGATTATTTGGATTGGGAAATTTTCAAATTTTGGCCAATTTAGAATCGTTGCCTGAAGTTCTGACCAAGTTATATGGGAAAATAGCTAAAAGAAAATAAGGGTTTATTAAGGGTTTTAAGATGAAAGCAAAAAAAGAGGCAGTCGAATTTGTAGATTTTTTAAAAAATTACTGCTCAGAAGAGTGGGTTTTTCTCGTTAAAAATTTTATTCAAGAGAAAAAATATAAAAAAGGCGATCGAATATTTTCTGAAGGCGAGAGGGTCGAAGGCGTTTACTTCATCAACTCGGGAAAGGTAAAGGTTGTTTCCCATTTTAATTTTGAAGAAGAACGCATTTTGCGCCTCTCAAGCCGTGGCAATTTTTTAGGACACCGTGCTTTTAATTCTGAAATATTTCCGGTCTCCGGTATTGCCCTTACTGATTCTCGAATCACCTTAATTCCTAGCGAGATTTACGCCAAGTTGGTTAAGTCTAATCCTGAATTTAGTTTTTATTTACTTGAGTTTTTTGCCGAAGATTTGAGAAATACCGAGCTTCGTTTGACCAGCATTATTCATAGTGATGTTATTGTTCGGATCGCAATCATCCTTTGCATGTTAATCGATGCCTACGGTTATGATCTGGAAAAACCAAAACTTTTATCTTTTATGCTATCGCGCTCAGATATTGCCATTTTTGCGGGAACTTCTTACGAGAGCGTGATTCGCAATTTGACCAAGCTTGAAGAAATGGGGCTTGTTAAAATTGTTGGAAAAAATTTAATGATCTTAAAAGAAAAAGAATTGAGAAAACTTCTTAACAACAAAGAGGCTTAATTAGCGACGTTTTTTATATTGCTGAAAGCTCTCCGGAAGCTTTTTGTATATATTGTTTAAATGGGTCTTCAAAGTGGCCTTGCTGATAAAAAGGTCTTTTAGAATTTGAGAATTTTTCTTCCCCTGCATCACCAAGAGAAAAATAGTAATTTCGCTTTTTGAGAGTCCAAAAGAGAGAAGTTTCGCTCTTTCCTTTTTGGTTTCTTCCTCACTTTTAGTGTTCAGGTGAAGCAAAGTGGTCAGTGTTTTTCCATCATTAATGACAACTGCATCGACAATTCCATTGTCAACTTCTGAGTTTTTTATCAGGGTCATGCCCGGGATCGGGGCGTAAGATGACATGCAGCCTTTAGTGCAGACTTGGCCCATCATATCGCCACAGGCGCTGAGACAAATCTCATTTTGAAAAAGAACTTCTTTTTCAGTGTTTTTTATACATGTACCAAGTTTTGTATTTTCCATCATTTCACCTGATCTTTAATCTTCGCAATTTTTAACCTTTATTAATTACTACCCTTAAATTCCTTTACGAAATATGATGCTTGTCAGTTTTATGCCGAATTTTGATATTTGCTAAAACAGTGATTTTTGAACTGTTGTCTCCCGGGAATAATGGAGGATTGCACTTTATTTAGAAAAAAAGATGAAAAAATGTGATAAACATCAGCTCTTTTGGTTGAAATAACCGGTATTCTCAATCTATGAAAAATCAAGTCGATCTCATTAATAAATACAATCGTCCCGCCCCTCGATACACCAGTTATCCGCCTGTTCCTTATTGGACCAATGCCCCAGATGAATTGAGCTGGATATCCCATTTAAAAATGGCCTACAACCAGAGCAGTGGTGTGGATCTTTACGTCCATGTGCCTTTTTGTGAGAGTCTTTGTTACTACTGTGGCTGCAATCGGACGATTACTAAAAACCACGAAATTGAAGAAGGCTACCTGCAAATGCTCCTCAAGGAATGGGAACTCTATAAAGAAAAATTAGGCTTTGTTCCAAAAGTTAATTCACTTCATTTTGGTGGCGGGACTCCAACTTTTCTAAGTGGGAAAAATCTTGAGCGGGTGATGATCTCCTTGCTGGAAAATAAAGCTGATAATTTCGTTGGATCAGTTGAAATTGATCCCCGCACCGTTAAGCTCGAGCATTTCGACGTTTTCCAGCAATATGGGATTACTCGCGTTTCGTTGGGGATTCAGGACTTCGACGTGGTAGTGCAAAGAGCGATCAATCGCATGCAGTCTCCCGAAATGGTGAAGAAAATTGTCGCTCAAATAAAAGAACGAAATTTTGATTCGGTGAATTTCGATCTTATTTACGGACTTCCCAATCAGACGGTTAATTCAATCAAAGAAACGTTTGAAGTCGTAGGCCAATTAAGACCCGACTTGATTGCTTTTTATAGTTATGCACATCTTCCAGATAAAATTAAAAATCAAAAACTGATCATTGAAAAAGATTTACCGAATGCCGAACAAAAAAGAGAATTGTACCTAACTGGTAAAAAAATCCTGGAAGATATAGGTTATGTCGAAATTGGGATGGATCACTTTGCCCTGCCGGGAAGTTCTCTTCATAAGGCCATGGTTGAAAAGAAATTGCACCGAAATTTTATGGGCTATGTCGATAAAAAATCGAATGTCCTGATTGGGCTAGGCCCGACATCTATTTCCGATTCATCCATGAGTTTTATCCAAAATGCCAAAGACAATAAAAGCTACGAAGAAATGATTAATGCCGGAAAGTTGCCATTGTCCGGAGGACATACTCATACTAAGGATGATTTGCTTATTCAGGAGCTGATTCTCCAATTGATGTGTCAGCATGAAATGAGTCTGGAGAAAAAAGATTCTATTCCTTTTTGGAGTGAAATTCAAAAAGAGTTGGGCGAATTTAAAAATGACGGTTTAATAGAATTATCAGATGAAAAAATGAAAATCAAAACTTCGGGCAATGGATTCCTAAGAAATATTGCCTTGAGTTTTGATTTTCATTATAGAACTAAGTTAACAACTGCTAAATTTAGCCAGTCGATTTAATGAAAATCGACTGGACAAGCGCCTGAGCTACAATCAACGTGCTCAAATGAGACTTCTTCTTTTCTGTCTTCAGTATTTTCAATCTCTCTCATAACCTGCTGATAGCGGGAGGTGGTCATCATTTCTTCCGGCTGATACTCGTAAGCAGAAGAATCAGTTTGCGGCATCACTGAGCAGCATCGAATGCTTGATTGCCCAACAATTAGTGCTTCTTTAAAATCTTCGAACGATAGTGTGCTCGGATTATATTTTAAAGTGTAACTAACCTGATTTCCGCTCTCAACCAGTGGAGTAATATTATCTTCGTCCACTCCTCTGATCCAATATTTTTCCAACAATCGTAAATATTGAAATTGTTCTTCGGGGGGGGCCTCGGCGGCCGTTACCAGTTTATCTTTCATGCCCAGTTTGCAGATTTCGGGTTGAGTTGGAAATCCAACGACAGTTGTCCCGGAGTAAGTTTTAAGGATTTTTGTCGGATAGCCCTTTTTCTTATACTCTTCCACGATTGGATCATCATTTCTAAATTGGACCCAACGAAGAAATTCGCGCATCGAAGGAAGATGGGCCCCTTCAGTTAGTCCAAACAGTTTGGAAGTTGTTCCCGCCGGCTTAATGGTGGTGTCCGTATGAGGAACTGTAGTTCCTAATACTTTTGCATAGGATTTTGCTTCCGCTACAACTTGTCGTTTAAAGTAGGAGAGCATCAACCACATTTCTTTTGATTTCTCTTCATCGACCATATCTTTCCAGCCAAACCCAAATCGATTCCATGCCCATTCATGCAGGCCAGTGATACCCACGCCAATACGGTTGGTTCTCTTTACTTCTTTTTTGTACATGCTATCCATTAGGTTGACTCTCATCAACGCTTTGGTTGCGGTTCTAAAAGCATCGGCCGCATCTTCGTCGCTGCTGGCATGATAAGGCACAACGTCGGCAATGACACAATAACCGCCAAGCAGGTTAAGAGTGATTTCACCGCAAGGATTGGTGATTTGATGATATTGCATAGAGCTGGCAGTTTGAGCAAGGATCTTGGTTAGCTCTAAGGTTTCAGGCTCAAGTTTATATTTATTGCTTTCAGCAAAAAGCCCGTCCAGATAATTGTCAAATCCCTCTTCTTTTTGAGTCAGTTTGTCCTGATTGATCATTCCCGGCTCACCAGTTCCATCGTAGTAACTGGCCAGGGCAATGGCATCAAAGACTGTTCTGGCATGAATGGCGATATCAGTAGTGATCGTCGGATCATTTACATATTTCCAAAATTCTTCATCGACTGTGACTGAATTATTTGAACTCCAAAGAAAACCACCGCGTTTAAGATTGATAAAATCAAAAATTGTTTTATCTCTCCAGGTTTTGGTGGCCATACGAGCAGCTCTTCTCGCTCCACCTACCAGCACACACTCGGCAAGGTAATGATCGGCAAACATGGTGCTTCTCCATGCATCCATTTGGGAGTCACGTAATTTGGCAATTTTTTCAATCGCCAGAATTAAGGGACCAGGACCTGAGGCCGGTCTGTTTTGCATTCCTTGAATAGGAGAACTTCTGGGGCGCACCGGGGTGAAGTCGAGGAGCAAAACACAATTTCTGTGCTTTTTTTGAAACGCCATAATTTCCATTTTTTCGATTGTTTTGGCCCAACCTTCACGCGAATCTGGGACGTCAAAATAATGAATGGTTTTATTGCGGTAGAAATGTTCGGCACTTCTTTTGTCTAGTCGCTCAGAGATTTCTCCTGAAAGAACATCGGCATGCATCGAATCGATGACTGGCACAACGATGGGCAGGTATTTATAATCCACATGCATCAGCTCATCATCCATGGCTCGACCAACACCACTGCCGTTTAAAAGCAGATAGAATTCCAGAAAACTGGTGGCACTAGTTGCACAGTTGGTGAAGACTTCCATATTTCTGGTGGGCTGAGTTTCATCACCATGCTGTAGATGGCGTCCCGACATCAGGAGGGAAGCTTGTCTCAAATGGTGGTGCATTTTCTTAAATTCGACAGCTTCATCTTTTGGGAATAGCATCGAGTTTCCTCGCGCCACTCGTAATGCCACGTCTTCCCACGCTTCTTGCTGGCCATCAGCTTTCTTGCGGTTGATCGTTCTGTCGGCCACTGCTTGTCCCATCCCTTTAGTGTAGTATTTTGGGGGAGAGAATGAGTCTTCCATAATATTTTCCTCCGTGTTGTGTGTGTTATAGTTATTATTTATTTCAATCGACACTATATCTAGTGTAATTCATCCCACCGCTCGGGTGGATTTATTTTTAAAAAGTTGAAATAAAAGTAGAGATTTTTACTTTATTAATTTTTTAAAAATAGTGCAGTTTAAATAATTACTATTTGAAAAATTATTTTAATGAAAAGACAACTGATCATTCCTTGATGTTTGTCACCTTTTAGCAACAATAAAAGTGAAATGCGCCAAATTTGTCATTAAACTTCTGAGTTGTTTTTGCTAGATTTGGATCAATGATTTCAGCACCTATTTGTCCCAATAAATCTTTGAAAAGAATTATTTTCAAACTTCGCCACTACCGCGAAGCTGCCAACTGCAGCCAAAAAGAGGCGGCCGAAAAACTAAATATCGGCCACCGAAGTTATCAACGAATAGAAAACGGCGAGGCCAATTGCGATATTTCTTTTCTTCATCGCTTCAGTCTTATTTTTGGGGTGAATTTCATTGAACTTGTCACGCCCTACCCACCACTGCCAAACCAATTTTCACTCTATAATAACGAAATGGAGCAGAGTCTGTTTGAAGTATTGCCATACATTCAACAGACTAAATTTCTGGATTGGGCATTTCGCTTTGAAAAAGATTTGGACTTAATCGCTGAGGGGCAAGATTTTATTTCGGCCGAACATCCGATGTGTTTCTGGACACCTTCAAAAAAAATCATGAACGATTCGCTGGTGGAAGCTTTTGGGATAAAAAAGATTTTTCGAAAGGTGAATTTTATTCTGCTTCGTCCGGAAGATAGAATGAATTTTCTGGACTGCCTCTATTATTACCGCCCAAAATACACAATCAAAAAACATCTCGATCAAAGCATTAATGGTTTTAGATATAATGTCGAAATTTTCTCCGCCCACTTCTATCGCGATGATGAAGTCATGGGCTTATCCGTCCTCCGACTTAGTCCTTTTATCTAAATTTTACCCGACACTCTTGAAAACTTTTTGGCCGCTCTCTTGTTTATGATAAGCAGCGTACTGCATATCGACTCCCATAATATGGCTCATTAGCCAGTTGCGCAGAAAGGAAATTAATTTTTTATCATCCAGATTTCCAGTTTGAATCATTTTGCCATAGGCTCCAACTTGAGTGAGTAATTTTTCATGAATTTTTTTATGGGAGGATAGCTGAGAGTAGCCTATGCTTTGCATAAAATTTTCTTCGTCCTGGAAATGTTCAACGGTATAGCTGGCCAGAGAGTTAAAGGCATTCATTAAGGTCGGAATATCTTTTTTAAGGTATTGAGCTTCCAGCATTTCAACCAAAAAATTGATTTTTTGCACTAGGATTTTGTGCTCATCATCCATTTCTTTGACGCCCAGATAAAACTTGTCGTTCCAGATAAATTTTTTCAGCCGCGGTTTTTGATAAGTATCAAAATGATTTTCCGTGGCAAGCGCTTGATTGATTTCCATGATTTTTTTAGTTTGAATTTCAAACTCAATGGCATGCTCGGTAGACTGACTAGCGACCAGTCGATTTCGATCGGCCACTTCTTGCAATTTAATGATTGCAAGATCCAGTTGATTGACTCCAACCGATTGCTCTTTAGTGGCAACGGTAATTTCTTCGATCATTCCGTTGATGGATTGAATTTTTTCAGAAATATTATTAAATACGAATTCACAGTTTTTAGTGGATTCGTGACCTAGTTCATTTTGTTTTTTTCCTTCCGTTGTTAGTTTTTCGACACGCGTTTTTGCCGTTTCAATAGCCTTGTTGATGGAAGTGACGCTTTTATCTACGATGGTGGCAATTTCGTTGGCCGATCGACCGCTCATTTGGGCAAGTTTTCCGATTTCTTCGGCGACCACCGCAAAACCTTTCCCGTTTTCACCGGCCCGTGCCGCTTCGACCGAAGCATTAAAAGAAAGTAGTTTCGTTTGAAAAACGATATCGTTGATTAGTTGGGTTTTACTGGCAATTTCTTTGATGATAGAGAGAGAATCGGTGAGTTCATTCATGCTTTTTTCGATTTCACTTTTAAAGTGCTCACTGCCATCTTTCATCTGCAAACTGAAACCGACCATCTCCCCAATAATGGTCGAGCCTTTTTGAGACATGGAGGCGAGGTGTTTAGCTTCCTCGCTTAAAAAATTGGTACTATCATTTGTTCGGTTGACCATCGAATTGATTTCGTGACTGGCCGAAATAGTGGCCATTAAAACGTCGAGCTGCTCAATTGAAGAAGACTCTAAGTCGCGACTGACCGATGCCACCTGCTCGGAAGATCCTATTAAATCAAAGCTAGTGTCGGCAAATTGTTCTATGGAAACTCTGAGCGATTTTCTTTTGCCCCATAGTTTAAAGCAAAGGATTGCCAGCGAAAAAATAGCAGTAACAAGTAGCCAAAAGAGCAAATTCATTTTAAAAATCCTTATTGATTTTTGTTAACGTTATTTCTTCGTCTTAATTCTTTCTTTACAATAGGAAAAATGGCACAAAGCTGATAAAAATCATGCTATTTATACTGATTTAGGAAATTATATTAATTTAGTGATATGAAATTAAAATAGGAATTATTGAAAATGAATAGAGCAACCACCGCTGCCCAATGTGTAGAGTCCATTAAGTCTGACAACTGTGTATTCATCCATTCAGGAGTTTCAGCACCTCAAAAACTGATCAAGGCCATGGTTGAAAGGGCGCCAGAGCTTTCGGGCGTGAAAACCTATCAAATCCACACTGAAGGTGATTGTTCCTACGCCAAAAGCGAGTACACCAAGAGCTTCACAGTTAATAATTTTTTTAACGGCGCAAATATGCGTGCCGTTAGTAATCAGTTGAGTGCGAATTATATTCCCATTTTTCTAAGTGAGATTCCCCATCTCTTTTACAATGGCATAATCAAACTTGACGTGGCGATGGTTCAACTTTCACCACCCGATGCCCATGGGATGTGCAGTTTGGGACCTTCGGTGGATATTTCAATTTCGGCCGTCAGAACCGCTAAAATCATAATAGCCCAAATCAATAAACAAATGCCTAGGACTTTTGGCGATTCACAAATTCATATTTCTAAGATTCACGCCTACACCCTGGTCGATGAACCGATCCATGCCGTTGCCCGCGGTTCCATTAGTGAGATCGAAGCAGCGATTGGAAAAAATATTGCCACCATCGTGGAAGATGGAGCGACATTGCAGTTGGGAATTGGCGCCATCCCTAACGCTGTCTTGCAGTACCTCACCAATCATAAAGATTTGGGAATTCACACTGAAATGTTTTCTGATGGTGTGGTTGATCTCTATAAAAGTGGTGCGATCAATGGACGTTTTAAGAAAAAGCACCCGGGCAAGATTGTTTCGAGTTTTGTTATTGGATCGGCCGAGCTCTATCGCTTTATCGATGACAATCCTGAAGTCCTGCTGCTTGATTGCTCTTATACTAACGACACTCATGTCATTCGCCAAAATCCGAAAATGACTTCGATTAATGGAGCGGTGGAAGTTGATTTTACCGGACAGGTGTGTGCTGATTCTATCGGAAGCAAAATTTACTCCGGAGTCGGAGGTCAGATGGACTTTATTCGTGGGGCCTCGCTTTCTAAAGGCGGTAAACCAATCATTGCACTTCCTTCCATGACCGCCAAAGGGGTCAGTAAAATTGTATCTCAGTTAAAACTTGGATCGGGAGTCGTCACAACTCGCGCCCATGTCCATTATATCGCAACCGAGTATGGTATTGCCGATTTGTATGGAAAAACAATTAGAGAGCGAGTGCAGGAGATGATCAGAATTGCTCACCCAAGCGCAAGAGAAAATCTGGCGAGAGATGCATTTGAATTGTTCAGGATTTAATGACAGAGCAATTCTGATTTGCTCTTGTCGATTTTGGCCGCCGCATTCACTTCTTGAAAGCGAAAGACTCTAAAAGAAATAGTCAAGAGCCCAACCAGGATCAAGCTTACGGCATAGGCCTTAGGAATTTTGAGCTTTAGAGGTTTTAAGAATTTTTGAATAATGCTGGGAGCGAGAACCATGGAAGGCAGAGTTCCTAGCCAGAAAAAAAACATGGTATTAATTGCATGGAAGGAATGTTCAAAGGCCGCCACCCCCAAAACAACTCCGTAGAGCAGTCCACAAGGCAAGAGGATAGAGAGAAAACCGGTGATCAATGATTTGGCGGTGGTATTGTTTTTATGAATGAATCGAAACCACAATTTGGTATAAAGGACACTCATCCATTTAGGAGTGGGAAGCTCTGCCTTTTTGCCGCGATAATTTTGAATCCCCCAATAGAGAAAGAGGGAGCCGAGGATCAGGCCGGGGATAAGAGTCAGTTTAGGGTTAGAGGCCTGAATGGTAAAAATTTTTCCCAGCATCCCTGCAAAAAAACCTAACAGCAGATAACCAAACAGCCTTCCAATCTGGTAGCGGGCGATATCGGTTGATTTTTGACAGCTGGCCGTAACCAATCCACCGCACATACCGACACAATGAAGACTTCCCCCAAAACCAGCGACAAACGAAACCCACGGTAAAAAAGAGAGGTCATTTACTAGGGCCGACAAGTACGACCTCCGTTGTGGAAATAATTTTGTCGTTTTCCACTGAATCCATTTTTATGGTTTTTGATCCATTGCTGAGAATGGATGGATCAAATCTAAAAAAGATCATCGTTTTGACTTCGGGACGATCTAATTTTAAAGGTTTCATCGGAGTGATGATTTCTATTTTATTTTTTAATTCCGGATCGTGAACTTTGAATTCCAGTTGATAAGCTTTATCACCCTGATGAGAAATCTTGAGCAGGAAGTTGTTGAGAACGATTTCTTTGCCCTCTGTATTTTTGGCCACGGTAAAAGGCGTAGTGCCTCTCATGAAAACATAAGAGAGGTTAGTGGAGCGTGAGAGGAAAAAGAAGAAACTGCCGATAAAGAGCAGGCAAATGCTCAGATAAAGAATTGATCGGGGAGTGATGTGTTTTGCTTTTATACCCTTAAGTTCATTCTCCGAGCTATAGCGAATCAATCCGTGGGGCTTCTGGACTTTTTCCATGATTTCATCACAAGCATCAATACAATTAGTGCAGGCAATACACTCCAGCTGAGTTCCGCGGCGGATATCAATGCCGGTAGGGCATACTTTTACGCAGGCGTAGCAATTGATGCAATCACCTTCGTTTTCTCTGGTGGTGGTTCCTCTTCTTGGTTCGCCTCGTTTGACATCATAGGCAACTACCAGAGAATTTTCATCCATCAGCACTGATTGCATTCTGCCGTATGGGCAGGCGATAATACAAAACTGTTCTCTAAACCAACCGAAGTCGAGCAAAAAAATGGTGGAAAGAATCATTACCGCAATAAAGAGCCCCAAATTTTCAGTGGGATTGTGCAAGGACATTTGCAGAAGTTCACGTGGCCCAACGAAATAACCAACAAAAGTGTGGGCGATATGCAATGAGATGACGGTGAATAAAAACCACTTAAGGCTTCGGCGCCAAATTTTATCAAAGCTCCACGGAGCATCGGCCAGCGCTTTTCTGGCGCGAGCAGATCCTTCCACCATCGATTCAATCTTGGAGAAAATGGTGTGGATAAAAACGGTCTGCGGACATCCCCAGCCGCACCAGACTCTTCCGAAGACGCTGGTGAGGAAGGCGATGAAAAATAATGAGGAAATGACAATCAGAAAAAGTAAAATGGGTTCTACCCCATGGAGCGTGAACCCCATGAAGGTAAATTCCCTGGTAAAAATATTGAGCATCAGTGCCGGTTTGCCTTTGATGTAGATCCAAGGCAGCACCAGATAAAGAAGGATCAGGAACCAGTAAAAAATAGTTCGACGATTTTTCCATACTCCTACCACATCTTCTGGATAAAGATAAACGCGATTGCCGGCCTCATCGGTGGTGGCCAGTCTTTCGGGATCGAGGTCAAATCTATTTTTTTGGCTCATTTTTTCCTTCTTATTTATTTCTACTCAACCTTTTCGCCTTGAGGAGCTTTTCCCCCAGGTTGATGAGTATTGTGTAGGGTCTGGACGTAGGCGACTACCTGATACATTTCATCGCTTGATAAAGTCTGGGACCAGGTTGGCATCCCCATATCTGGAACACCATTAAAAACAACAGCGTAATTGGTGGCCGGAGTTCCTTTGCTGTTAATCCAAAACTCATCAGTTAAGTTCGGCCCAATATCTCCGATTCCTTTTTCCTTATGGCAAGCAACGCAATTGGTTTCAAAAACCACAAGCCCTTTTTTCTCGCCATCATCTTTGACGATCGCCAGGTATTTCGTTTCGTCAAAAGCACCATTTTGCTGGTTAAACTTATCCTGTAATTGCTTTATCTCAGCATAGTCCTTTTTGAATTCATCGCGAAGGCTTGGTGCACCCATAATTTGATAGAGAATAAAGTAAAAAATAGCGAAAGTTATTCCTGCGTAAAAAGTAAACTTCCACCATGATGGTAGCGGGTGATCAAGTTCCTGGATACCATCGTAGCTGTGATCTAGTAAAATGTTTTTCTCACCTTCTTCGAGATGAAGGTTGTTATTATTTTCGCTCATGTATTACTCCATCTGTAAGTGGGATATGAGAGGAGCTTTCGTAAAAGCTCCTGTTTTCTTTTTTAAAGGTCCAATAAAGGAAAATGACAAAACACACCAAAAAGATGGCCAGGGCGGTAATAGGCAGCCAGGGTAAATCAAAACGGCTTAATACTTCTGTCTTCATCTTTATTCTCCCGCTGTTTCAACCGGAAGACTGCCGTAGTCGATACCGATTCTTTGGAGGTAAGCAATAAGAGCGACAAGTTCTTTATCCTCAATTTCTTTTGGCACTCCTGATTTCATCAGGTCCTGGGTGATCACTTGAGCTTGCGCTTGAGCTTTGCTCGCGCCCGTTGCGATATCCTCGTCACTATACGGCACACCTAGTTGCTTCATGACGGTCAACTTTTTCGCAAGAGTGTTGTAGTCGATTTTTTGTTCAACTAGCCATTTATAGTTCGGCATAATTGATTGAGGCATAACGTCGCGTGGATTGATCATGTGACGGTAATGCCACATATTTGGATATTTCCCACCGACTCGCGCTAGGTCAGGACCCGTTCGTTTTGATCCCCATTGGAAAGGGTGATCGTAAATAAATTCTCCGGCCTCCGAATGTTTTCCGTAACGAAGAACTTCGTGAGACATTGGTCGCACTTGTTGAGAGTGACAAAGGTAGCAACCTTCGCGCACATAAAGGTCGCGTCCCAAAAGTTCAAGCGGGGTGTAGGGTTTTACCGAATCAAGCTTTGTGACGTATTGTGAAGAAAGAATTGAAGGAACAATTTCAATCGCCGAACCGACTAAAATGGCCAACAGAGAAAGGACAGAAAAAATCATCGGAAGACCTTCGAGTTTTCTGTGTGGGCTGGCATTTTTTTCAACAGAGGAATCATCTAAAGCATAAGCTTCAAAAACTTCGGCTTTACCGACAGAGCCTTGTTTCATTGTTTTGAAAAGGTTGTACATCATCATTAAGAAAGAGATGAAAACAAATGTTCCACCGAAAGCACGGACCCAATACATTGGAACAATTTTAACAACCGTTTCAATGAAGTTTGGATAAACAAGTTTTCCGTTAGCATCGATCGCTCTCCACATAAGTGACTGAGTGATCCCGGCAGTAACCATCGAGACGTAATAAAGCGCCAGACCGATTGTCGCCAGCCAGAATTGAGCGTTGGCTATTTTGACAGAATAAATTTCTGTTCTCCAAAGTTTTTTAACCAGATAATAAAGCATACCGGCAGTCAAAAGATAGTTCCAACCGATCGTTCCAGCGTGAACGTGCCCTGGAATCCAGTCAGTGAAGTGACCAATTGAGTTTACTGATTTGATTGAAAGTAGTGGACCTTCGAAAGTCGACATACCGTAAAAGGTAAGAGCAAGCGCCATAAATTTTAAAACGGGATCAGTGCGAACTTTATCCCATACACCACGAAGGGTAAGAAGACCGTTGATCATCCCCCCCCAGCTTGGGGCCCAAAGTGCGATGGAAAAAACCATTCCCAGAGTTTGTACCCATTCAGGAAGAGTGGTGTAAAGAAGATGGTGAGGTCCGGCCCAGATATAGATGAAAACCAGTGACCAAAAGTGAATAACCGATAATCGATAAGAATAAACCGGACGGTTAGCAGCTTTCGGAACAAAGTAATACATAAGTCCTAAAAAGGGAGTGGTTAAAAAGAAGGCAACGGCGTTGTGGCCATACCACCACTGCACCAGTGCATCCTGGACACCAGAATAAACGGAATAGGATTTAGTCCATGTCACTGGAAGTGAAAGACCATTAATGATGTGGAGCACGGCCACGGTGACGATCGTGGCAATATAAAACCAGATCGCAACGTATATATGGCGCTCTCTTCTTCGGATCAAAGTTCCGAAGAAATTCACCGCAAAGACCACCCAGATGACCGTGATGGCAATGGTAATCGGCCATTCAAGTTCAGCGTACTCTTTACCTCTGGTTAAACCCAGGGGAAGTGTGATGGCGGCCGCGACGATAATGGCCTGCCAACCCCAAAAGTGAACGCGTGAAAGGACATCATTAAAAAGTCGTGCCTTTAGCAATCTTTGGTGAGAATAATAAATTCCCGCGAAAATCGCATTCCCGCAGAAAGCGAAAATGGCAGCGTTGGTGTGAAGGGGTCTAAGCCTTCCGAAAGTAATCCATTGCAGACCAAAATTCATTTTCCAAGTTGCCATTTGGAAAGCAATTGTAATACCAAGAAGCATGGCAACTGCTCCCCAGATGATGGTGGCAATAACAAACATTCTGACGATTTCATCATCGTAAGAATAAGTCTCGAGGCGGCCCGTCCTCTTAGATTCAGATGGAGAACTCATTTTTTTTCCTTGTTAGTGGAGTTATCGGTTTCTTCTAGTAAAATTCTCATAGCTGGTGTTTCAAGATCGTCATACTGCCCCTTGGTTGTCATCCAGATGAATCCGATGATGAAACAAAGGGCGAGTAGCAATGCAATTGGAATGAGGATAGTTATAACTTCCATATTATTTTCTCTGTCCCAAAATTTGGATCTTTAATAATTCATTTAATTTTTTTGTACCGATCGTGGTGGATAACAACACAGTCAAAGACGAGATGGGCATTATGATCGCTGCGACGAGCGGAGAGATCATTCCAGCAAAGGCAGCATAGACACTTAGCAGATTATAGGCGAGTGACAGGGCCAGATTTCGGTAAATGACTTTCATTGTTTCCCGTGAAATGGTCACTAGTTTTGGAACATTAGAAATTCCCGGAGTGGTCAGATAAATATCAGCGGCCCGTAGTGAGATATCGAGTGAACCAAGCACCGCCACACTGACATAGGCACGACTTAAGGCCATCGCGTCGTTTGCTCCGTCGCCGATCATCATGGCGTGAGGATTATTTTCGATGATTGAAAGCTTATCTTCGGGAGATATTTCGGAGAAGGCCTTGTTGCTTTTTAAGTCGACAAGCTTTGCAATTTGATCAACGATCTTTTTTTGATCTCCTGAAATCATCTGAACATCTATCTGGGCATTATGCAATTCATTGATCGCTTGTCTTGAGTCAGGGCGTACCTGGTCGAGAAGGTCATAGCGCGCGATTAATTTATGGTCCTCGAAAATTTGTCCATTTTTAATTTCAAAAAAATGAGGCCCTATTTCTCCACTGACTCCAACTCCCATCGTCTCCTGGTAATTTTTTACATCATGAAATTTCACCAGGCCTTTGGTTTTGGCAAATTCTCTTAAGGCGATTGCCACAGGGTGAGTTGATGTTTTTTCCAGCGAAAGGATAATCTCTTCGAGCGCCAGTGAAGCAGGGGCCAGCACCGTGAGCTCCGCGACCTTTAAATTTCCGTAAGTCACAGTTCCGGTTTTATCCAGATAGACAGTGTTAACTTTTGAGAGTTTTTCGACGACTTCATTGTTTTTTATAATGATGCCGTTTTTAGCTGCACGGGAAAGGGTGCGAGTTAAAGTTAAGGGAGTCGCAAGTGCCAAAGCGCAAGGACAGGTTACGATCAGCAGAGTGAAAGCTCGCTCGATTCCGAGTACCGCTTGGCCTTGTGAAAATAAATAGAAAAATAATAAGGCCGCCAAAGCAAAAACGACCGCCACAAAGTATTTTGAAATTTTATTAGTTAAGTCAACGATCGGGGATTTAGTAATCCAGCCGCTTTCGACTTGTTTTAAGATTTTACCCAGTCTTGATTCTTCTCGTATTTTTTCAACGCGCATCAGGATATCATCCCGCAAGTTGATCGTACCGGAATAAACTTCCTGGTGCAGTCCTTTTATTTCAGGACGGGACTCGCCGGTGAGCAGGGAGGAGTTGATCAGCGTACTTCCTTCGATAATGACTCCGTCAGCTGGAATCATTTCATTCACCGTGATTTTCAGGATGTCGCCAACACTCAAATAATTGGGATGAATTTCCACAAACTGATCGCCTTCTTTTTTGAGGACGCTATCGCCTTCATAAAAAAAGTTCAGGTCGGTAGCGGTTAGACCGTTTTCTTGTATTTTATTTAAGAAGTAACGAGAGAGCAACAATAGGAAAACCAGGGCAGTGAGAGAATCAAAATAATTTTCGGCCACACCGATTGCCAGGTTGTAGAGGCCAAAGAAGGCCCCCATCAGTAGCGCCAGGGAGATAGGAATATCAATCGAGAGCGTTTTATTTTTAAAGGCATTCCAGGCATTTTGATAAAAAGGGATGGCTGAATAAAAAAGAACAGGCAGGGCAAAAATAACAGTCAGGGCATTGAAGATTTGGGCCGTATTGCCTGAAGCTCCGGCATAAATGGAAACAGCATAGAGCATGATGTTTCCGGCCCCAGCACCTGCAATTCCGATTTTTAACAGCATCGCTCTTTCTTCGCGTGTTTTAAAATCGTGAGTGCTTTGGTTTCTTTTTAAAGGGTGGGGTTTATAGCCCAGGTTGTTGAGCTCGCGGGCGACGTTGGAAAATTGTCCTTCAGCTCTCAAGGAAATAGTGGCCACTGATTTATTCATATCCAGTCGACTGGTTTGGACGTCGCTGAGGTACTCAGGAAGTTTTTCAATCAGCCATAAACAGGCCAGGCAATGGATCCCTTCGAGGTAAAATTCAATAGTGGGAGCAGCGTTTAAATTTTGATAAGAGTACTCGCCGATAAAATCAGCATTGTTCATGTAAGTGAATTTTTGATCTTTAGCTTCAACCGGAGATCTTCTTTTAAAAATATTTGATTGGTTTTTAATGTCGTAATATTGATCCAGCCCTTTTTGGTGAAGGATGTTAAAAACAGTGAGGCAGCCATTGCAGCAAAAAGGATCGGAGTGCAACGAGTCAGACTCATTATAGATGGGAACTAGGATTTCTTCATCGCAATGGACACAGAGACTCATATTTTTTCACCCTCTTCTAAAAGCGAAGCAAGTTGCGAATCTTCTCTTTGAAGTATTTCCAAAATGGTACTTTTATCCAGAAAACAAATAGTGCTGTCGGCCTGAACTTGAGCAGAAAGAGCTGCTGGAGCGTTGTTCATTATTTCACTAAATCCAATCAGAGTGCCAGCTTTAATATTTCGCTTTGGTTTTTTCTTTTTAAAAAGTTGAATGCTGCCTTCAATCAGCAGATAGGCCACGATCGGCACCTGGCCTTCGTAGAAAAGCGGGGAGTCGACAGGATATTTTTTTTGGGGAGAACACGCAATTATCTCAGCGATAAGTTTGTGCTCTAATTTTATGGAATTTAATTTTCTCATGAACTTCATCATAAAGGAGAGAGGGTGATGAAAGTATAATCTAAATCAGCTTTTTTAAAAAAAGTAAAAGTCTTATTTAGTAATTGAGATTGGCCCAGTTTAATAATTCTTCTTCATCTTTGACGTAAAGAATTTTACCTTCCTGTTCGATGATGCCTGCATCTTTGAACTCGGTCATGAAGCGGATAAGAGTTTCATTGGCGGTTCCAATCATCGTCGCCATTTCTTCTCTGGTCAGCTTGAGTTCGATTTTCCAACGGTTGGCTTCTTTTATCCCGTGGGTAGCTTTCAGGGTGAGAATAAGTTCGGCCAGTCTTTCTCTGACGTTTTTTTGGTGCAGGGAAGAGAGTTTTCTTTCTGCTGCTCCCATGTCGCGCGAGAGTTGGTTAATAACATTCAGGGCGACGCTGGGATTATTTTCAATGACTTTTAAAATAAATTTTTTGTCGACAAAGCATACTTCTGTATCTTCCATCGCGGTGGCGGTTGCCATGTAGTTATCGTCACTGAAAAGACTGCGATGACCTAAAATATCTCCACCTTGAACAATTCTAACGATGGTTTCTTTTCCATCCGGACCTGTCTTGGTAACTTTAATATTTCCCTTGCTGATGCAATAAATGCCAAAGGGATGGTTCCCTTGCACGAAAAGCGTCTGGCCTTTTTTAAAAGTGTTGAAAACTTTGTGATGCGAAATTTCTTCTAGTTCTGGAATTTCCAAATCACAAAAAATACTCTCTGAGCGGCTTTCACAGTTTTCACAAGCATTATGGGGACTCTTTTTCATGTTGGTTCTCAATTATTTCTAACTTTTTCTAATTTTTAATTAAAATAACATCAATCAGCTTAAAAAACATGACACAAGTCAGCTTTTTGTTATTATATCTATTTTGTTTTTTTCACTCCTATAATGCGTTGAACGTCTCTGAAATACTAGCTTTTTCCGACTGTTAGGAGCAAAAATATCCACGCCAAAAATGTCGTATAAATTATTTAGAAACAATTTAGATTGTGAATAGTAGTTGTTTAATCAAAGCGCCTTCGCTCTTTGTGATAAGCCCCCCCTTCTCCACAGAGCATTGAGTTTGTATCGCGTCTTGAGGTTAAATTGAGCTCAAATTCTCCTAATCTTGTTTTATGGAAACTGTAATTAGTCGATATTTAAATAAATCAGAAACGTAATGAGCAATGGAGTGCTAAGAATGGAAGCGTTAAAAGTTTTAAGAAAGTCTTCGAATGAGTCGGAATTAAATTCTATTTATGATGCACTGAACCAGTCTCAGCTGATTGTCGAGTACTGTTTGGAGGGAAATATCCTCCATGCCAACGATAATTTTTTAAAAACCTTCGACTACTCTTTGGCCGAGATCAGCGGGAAACATCGCCATCTTCTTTGCGGTGAAGACGCCATTTCCTGTGAGGAGTATAAGGCCAGTTGGAATAAAGTTCTGGAAGGTCTGGTGCATATTGGGGAGTTTAAACTGATAAGCAAAGGGGGGCGAGATATTTGGCTCAATGCCTCTTATAATCCGATTTTTGATGAGCAGGGAAAATTAATCAAAATTTTTAAACTGGCGACTGATATCACCGATAGTAAGGCCGAACTCGAAGCTAGAACCGCGATCATGAATTTAACCAGTATCGTTTCCGAATCAGACTTAAAAGGAAACATCCTTAGTATCAACGAAAAATTTTGTGAAACTTCCCAATACGATCGTGAAGAATTAATTGGCCAACCTCACAATACCACCAGACACCCGGATGTTCCCAAAGAAACCTTCAAGCTACTCTGGGCCACTATCGGTCGTGGAAAAATGTTCAGAGGTATCATTAAGAACAGAAAAAAAGATGGGACGCCTTACTACGTCGATGCGGTGATTGCGCCCATTATGGGACAAAACGGCAAGCCTAAAAAATATCTGGGCGTTCGTTACGATATCACCGAAGCAGAAATTGAACGTCAGAATATGAAAGGGGTTTGCAATGCCATCGATTCCTCTTATGCCTATATCGAATTCGATACCAATGGAATTATTTTAAGCGCCAATAAAAATTTCCAGGAAGCGATGAAATATCAGTCCGAAGAAATTGTGGGCAAACACCACCGGATGTTTGTCGATTCTCAATATGCTAAAACTGACAGCTATTCTCAATTTTGGAGTGAGCTAAAAGAAGGAAAAAGCCAACAGGATATCTTCAAGCGAATAACCAAAGAAGGAAAAGAAGTTTGGCTGCAGGCCATTTACTCGCCAGTCAAAGATGAAATGGGCCGAGTGGTAAAGATCATTAAAATTGCGACTGATGTGACCAAGCAAAGACTGCAGGATGCTGATAACGCCGGACAGATCGCAGCGATTAATCGCGCTCAGGCGGTTATCGAATTTAATCTTGATGGGATCGTTCAATCGGCCAACGAAAACTTCTTAAAAACTCTGGGCTATAGCTTAGAAGAGGTTAAAGGAAAACATCATCGCCTCTTTTGTGAAGAAGCCTACGCCAATGGTGCTGGCTATAAAGAGTTTTGGCAAAACCTGGCACGTGGGGAATTCAATAGCGGACGCTATAAACGAATTGGTCGCGGCGGAAAAGTTGTCTGGATTCAAGCTTCCTACAATCCAATTTTTGATTTGAATGGAAAAGCTTATAAAGTCACAAAATTTGCGACTGATATTTCTCTACAGGTAGAAGTCGAAGAGGTCGTCACTAGAATGGCCAATGAGTTTTCCGCCAGTGCTCTGGATATTTCGGGAAAATCAACAGCGGTGGCAATGGGAGCGCAGGCGCTGGGCTCCACCACTGAAGAGATGAATGCTTCGATTGAAGAATTAACGGCCTCTATTAATTCAATCGCTCAAAATTCTAAAAACACTGATGTCGTTGCTAAGGCCACTCACGAGGAAGCCGAGGCGGGTGCTAAGGCCATCGCCAAATCAATTGAGGCGATGGAGTTAATTAGCAAGTCTTCAGAAGACATTAGCGAAATCGTAAAAGTTATCAGCGAGATTGCTGGTCAGACCAATCTCTTGGCCTTCAACGCGGCGATTGAAGCCGCGCGGGCCGGTGAACATGGTCTGGGCTTTTCGGTGGTAGCGGATGAAGTCAGAAAACTTGCCGAGCGTTCATCTCAGGCCACGAAAGAAATTTCTAAACTTATCAATGAATCAGTAAAAAGAGTGGCGCAAGGAAGTGAGATCTCCAAACAGGCCGGGGCCGCTTTTGAAAAAATAGTAACAGGGGTTAATAAAACCACTCAGGCAATTTCAGAAGTTTCTTGTGCGGCCGAAGAGCAACTGGTTGCCGCTAAAGAAATTAGCACTGCCATTCAGCAAGTGGCCGAGGAAACGGAAAAATCAGCATCGGCTTCAGAGGCCATCGCTAACGCAACCAAAGAGCTGACGAGTGGGGCCGCTGAACTAAAAATGACGGTTGAAAAATTTAAGGCATAAGCATAAGGCATAAGCATAAGGCATAGGTAGAAAGATGAATGCGCTAGACCTTGAAGAGCTGGATCGCAATTCCCTCCAGAAAATCCTGAAGCTGGTTCACCAGCTAACAGGGATTACGATGGGGGAGAATAAAAAAAGAATGCTTCAAGGTCGATTGCGTCCCCGAATGCGAATAATAGGCACGAATACGTATGAGCAATATCTCGACTATTTGGATTCTCATAAGAGCGAAATTCAAGAATTTATAAATCTAGTCACAACCAATGAAACATCTTTTTTCAGAACTCAAAGGGTTTGGGATTTCTTTGTCAAAGAGTTTTTAGCAGCGTGGAGTGTCTCCTGTCCCCAAAAGACTTTAAAAATTTGGTCGGGAGCATCTTCCACCGGAGAAGAGATTTATACGATCGCAATTTGTTGCGAAGAACATCGCCAAAAAAATCCTGAATTTAATTATCAGATTTTAGGAACAGATATTTCGACTGAGGTTTTGGCGGTGGCCGAAAAAGGAATCTATTCCGGGCGTTCGATCGAAGCCTTTAAAACGACGAATCGCACGCTGTTTGACAAATATTTAGTGCCGGTTGACGATGCTTTTCGAATCAAGCCAGAGCTCAAGGCAAATATTCGATTTCACACTCACAATCTTTATCATATACCAGCGATGAAAAACCACTACGACATTGTTTTTCTTCGAAACGTCCTCATTTATTTTGAATCAAGCGATCAGGAAAAAGTTTTGGCCAATATGGGATCGAGCATGGTTGATGGTGGTTATTTGATCATCGGTGAATCTGAATCATTAAGCAGTTTAAAAACTCCCTTTAAGTACATTCAACCTCTCGTCCATAAAAAAGGTGAGGGATCCACTGGAAAATAAAAAAGACATTCATGTCAAAATTGCCGAGGTCAAAATCGGTCACCCCGGGGATGTTTTAAAGGCAACTTTGGGCTCCTGTGTGGGGATTGCCTTTATCTGGAGGGCCAAAGAGCTCTTTGGCCTTGCCCATTGCCTCTTGCCCGAAGCAAAAGTTGCAACCACTTTAATAGGAGCAAAGTTTGTCAGCCAAGCCGTTCCTTCCTTAATGGCCTTGTTGAAAATTAAGCCCGAAAACATAAAAGAAATCGAAGTGCATATCGCTGGTGGTGGCAATATGATGTCCCAGTTATCCAGACAAAATATTGATCATATCGGCACTCAGAATATTACCGCCGCAGAAAAATATCTTGAAATGAATGGCTTTAGGATCCGAAGTGCGGATGTGGGTGGAGAAGAAGGTCGTCAAATGATACTTGATTGCACCAGCGGAAAAGTTTTAGTGTCTAAGTTACAGAAGGCCTTTTGATTTTGATGAAAAAAATGGGTGGGGAATATCATGGACCTTGAAAATAAAAATAACAATAGCAACAATAAGATAATTGCAACGGCCAAAGATGAGATTTTTGGTTCGTTTTATATCGGCAGCATGGAAGTGGCGATCAATGTAAAAGCGATCCAGGAAGTGGTCAACATTCCGGCCAACATTATAAAAATGCCTTTGGCGCCTCAGTTTCTACTGGGGGTTTTTAATTTACGGGGGATCGTTATCCCTATCATTAACTTAAAATCGCTGTTGAAATTTGAAGAGAGCGAAGTTTCTTCTTCTCAGAAAATTGGAATTGTGGAGCACCAAGGCGCGAGGGTCGGATTGTTATTTGATTCAACCAGCGAAATTTTACGTGTCAATCAGCAGATGATGGACCATTTTAATTACGCACACGAGAGTTCTCACAAGGTTATTTCCGGGGCGATTAAATTAGATAATGGAAATCGCATTGTGCAGATTATTGATCCTTTTGCTCTGGTGAGTATTGAAAATATTCCGCAAATCATTGAGCAACAGAAACTTTATAATCAGGGACGTGTTCAAAATAGTTACCTGCATGCCAATCGGAAAAAGTGTATCTCTTTTTCGGTGAATCAAATTAAAATGGGGTTTGAAATTTCTGGAATTCATGAAGTTATTAAAGTTCCCGAAATTCAAAAATCGGCGATTCAAAGTGATCTGTGCATTGGAATCGTGACGCTGCGAGGACAGACCGTCCCGATCATCGATTTCGCCACGATGCTGGGAAGTGCTGCTCAAAGCAAGCAGGACATTCCGGACAAAAGAATCATCATCCTTAAAATTGAGCATGAGCTTTTTGGACTGCTAGTGGATGCGGTGGAGAGTATTAATAGCTATATGACCAGCGACGTAATGCCAATTCCTCTGCTAAATAATGACCGGACTAAAATGTTTGAAGGATGTATTTCGCTGGAAGATGTGGGGGATATTATTCTTCTGAATTATCAGGAAGTGTTGAGCAGCCATGAGATTTTAGAAATTACTCAAGGCCATAGTAAAATCTATCGTTCCGAGCAAAGTGAAGAAAAGGCCAATCGCAAAGGCACGAATCGCCAGGCCTATATTTCTTTTAAGCTTGATCACCTCTTTGGTGTATCAATCAAAGATATTAGAGAAATCATTAATTATTCAGAAGATATTATTTCCGCTCCCGGAATGCCTTCATTTGTCAGAGGGATTTTAAACCTTAGAGGCAAATTGATTACGGTGATTGATGCCAGAATGTTGTATCAGATGAATCAGACCATGGCGCTAAATGCTAATTCAAAAATCCTTATCTTTGAAAGCGGCGATGAACGCTTTGGGCTGGTGGTTGATTCGGTCGAGAGTATTATTACGGTGGATGAAGATAAAAAGATGAAAGTTCCAGGTCTCATGGTTCAAAAAGTCAGGGATCAATTTGAAAATGATATTAAAGAAATTATCTCATTTCAGCACGGAGATGAGCGGGAAAGTGCCTTAATGATCTTAAATATGGGGCCGGTAACATCCAGGATTAAAAAGTCCATGGCCGCCTAGTCGCCAAAAAAACAGGCCGGATAAACCGGCCTGATCCTTTTTGGGAGTCGTTGTTTAAAGCGCTAAATTGGTCAATTCTTGCATTAATTCTTGGGTGCGCGATACAAAGGCTTCGCGATCTTCGTGTTTTAGGCCTTCGCTCGAAATTTGGGCAAGGTCCTCAACGTGATGGACTAATTTTTTAACCAGAGGGTTATTAGTTCCTTTTTCATGTAATTTAAGCGCGTTTTGAATCAATGGGCTTCCTGGATTGATAACCAGCGTTTTTTTCACTGGAAACATGGCCTCGTTGCCCATGCCTTTGGCCATTTGGTGCATTCTTTTCATCTGCTCATCAACTTTAAAATAAGCAGGTGCTTTAGAGTTTTTGATTTTTACAATTTCAATATCTTTTAATCCACCGTGGTTGAGTGAATCTAAATCTTCTTGATCTTCTGTTTTATCGTCGGTTTTACCAATCAGAACGTTAGTGAAAAGATCTTTCACTTTGATGTCCGAATCAGTCGTTGCATCTTGCTCCAGCAGTGAGGCAATTTCAGAATCAACTGAAGCAAAGGTGTAAGATGTTTCACCTAACTTGGTCATCTCTACGTGTTGCATGAAGTGTGGGTCGATGTAGGATTCAGTTTCAATGGCATGCAATCCGTGGGCGATCAATTCTTTTCTAAGTGCGTAGTCTGATTTTCCTTTTTCAAAATAAAGAACTTTGTCTGCCATTTTTTCACTGAAGTTTGCTGGAACTGATGCTTTGTACTCAGGAAGAGTTTCAAATTTATTTTCGGAGTTTTTAAAGATGACATAGTCTCTCATCATTTCATCAAACTTAGTGTCAGAGATTGCGCCGTATTTAATGAATAGAGAAATATCTTCCCAGATGGCCTCAAAACGAGGGCGATCGTTGTTGAAAAGTTTTTTCAGGGATTCTGCAACTTTTTTAATAACGTAGTTTGAAATCTTTTTAATATTTGGATCACCTTGAAGACTTGAGCGCGAGACATTCAAAGGGATATCGCTGGAATCGATACAGCCTTTTAGCAATGAAAGGAATTCCGGAACAATGTCTTTAACATTGTTAGAGACAAAAACTTGTTTGTTATAAAGACGGATATTTGATTCATTGAACGGTTTATTGGGATTGAGTTTAGGGAAATAAAGCACACCTTCCAGCGTAAAGGGGTGATCGACTCTCAAGTGAATCCAGAAAAGGGGATCGCCATCCATCGGGAAAAGTTTTTTATAAAACTCTTTGTAGTCCGCGTCGCTCAAGGTGCTCGGGTCTTTTTTCCAGAGGGGTTGAGTGTCGTTGACCAGTCCTGGATTTCCATGCTCTGCTTTGTCGCCTGTCGCTTCAGCATCGAGCACATGAATTTCATACGGCATGAAATCGCAGAATTTTTTGAGGGTGGTCGAAACTTTCCAAGCGTTCAGAAATTCTTCTGATTCTTGGTTGATATGCAGGGTGATTTTTGTACCGACAGTGGTCTTATTGGATTCTTCAAAACTATAGTCCGTTTCGCCTTCACAGATCCATTTGGCGGCGGTGGACCCTTCGGTCATGGAAAGAGACTCGACCTCAACTCTGGTACTCACCATGAAGGCAGAGTAGAAGCCTAAACCAAATTTACCGATAATATCAGAGCTGGGAGTTGAGCCCTGGTCTTTCATTTTTTTAACGAATTCCTCGGCCCCGGAAAAGGCCAGTTGGGCGATGTATTTTTCCACTTCCGCCTCAGTCATCCCGATTCCATTGTCTTCAATCGTGATGGTTTTGGCCGTTTTGTCGACTTGTACTGAGATTTTTCCCGCCGGGATTTCCTGGTTAGAAACTCTGGCGAGAGTGGCGCGTTTTGTAATGGCATCAGTCCCATTGGCCACTAGTTCACGAAGAAAAATATCGTGCTCTGAATAAAGCCATTTTTTAATGATGGGAAAAATATCACTGGTGTTGACGCTAATCGTACCTTTGCGTGAAGTCATAATTGCAATCTCCTGTCGCTGAACTTATTATTGTTCTGGTTATTGATTTGAATATAAAAATGTAACTTGAACACTATGGGTTCAATTAGGTAAGAGTCAAGAGTATGACCCAAAAAAATGATCTTAAAAATTTAGCCGTGTCAGTTGCCGATGTCATCATTATTACAACGGGCGGCACAATTGAAAAAACCTACGATGAGTTCGATGGTTCCCTGGAAAATCGCGGGACATCCATTAAAAACCGCATTCTCTCAAAATTAAGGCTGCCCTACACCAATATTCACGTCCAGCCCTTAATGTCCAAAGATTCACTTTTCATGGATGAGGCGGATCGTGAAATGATTTGTCAAACGGTGGCGGAAGAGGCCAAAAAAATAGCCCCCATTGTCGTTTTGCATGGAACGGACACCATGGCCCTATCGGCGCAGTATTGTTTTGATCGAATTAAGAATCTCACTGTTCCGGTGGTCTTTACCGGGGCCATGATTCCGATGGGCTTTGAAGACACTGATGCCATTCAGAATGTGACTGAGGCCTTACTTTCTGCCAAGCTTTTGAAGCCGGGATTTTATATTTCCTTTCATAATCAGATTTTTGAAGTTCCCCATGTTCAAAAAAATAAAGAAAAAAGAACTTTTGAGGCCGTTTAGATGTCAGGACTAAAATTATTTTGGAGTTTCGCCAAATCAGCGGCACTTGAAGTTAAGGACAACAAAAATCTTTATGCCAGCGCTTTTTTCGCTCTTCTTCTATTAGGAAATGTGGAAACACTCTATCCACTACTGGGAGTGGCGGAGGAGAGCAATGCTTATATTGCTATAACGATTATCGCCACGCTCTTGATTTTCATCGTGCTGTCTCAGGTCGTCTTGATCCAAAAAAGAAAACACGGCGGAGTTGGGGAGCTGGGCTTCTTCGTCCCGACCTTTCTGCTTTATAATCTCTACTATTCTTTTTTATTTTTTGTAGGGCTTCTGCTTTTTATTATTCCTGGATTCTATGTTCTGATCTTTTTTTCCATGGTTCCATTTGTTGCCGTTTTAGATGATGAGGCCCAGGGACAATTTTTTAAAAAAAGCCGTGAGTTGGTAAGGAAAAATATTAGTTTGGTGGCATGGGTGAGTGTGATTAATCTTTCGATGGATTTGTCTTCACTTCTTTTTTCACCGATTGAAGACCCGCTGATCAAAGCGTTCTCTCATTTTATTTTTTCCATTCCGGATGCATTTGTCACCATTGTGATGACTATTACGACCGTCAAGGTGTACTACTATTTAAAACAGCTCTCCCCAGGCGCTGCCCAGATTTAGACCCACATTCAATCCGAAGGCCCAATGGCCCCAGTTTGCCTCCATCCATTCTAAGCACTTAAGATTGCTCTTCTTGAACGTTATACGCGGGTATTTTTACCTATTTAGCTCATCTAAAATTAAAATATTAAGGAAGAAGAACCGAGAAGTTTATTAATGCAAAAGATGAATCCATTCACGCTCAGAATTCCACTATTATTAGTGGCGTGTATTGTCTTATCTTCCTGTGTTCAGGGCACGAGCACTAGAGCTCGTGGGCTCGCTTCAAAAAGTACGAATCTCAGCGGGGGAGTTATTCCCGGCACTGGTATAGGCGCGGTGGATGATGGTAGCGCAACAGGTTCGGGCAATGAACTAATGACCCAAAAAGTGGAACTCAGTCACTTGGTTGATCCCTTTGAAGGAACTTATAAAAATAAATTAACTCTGCCTAAGAACTTCAAAGGAAATTTATACTTGGCGGGACTAAACGTCTCTTCCCTGAGCAATAAAATTGTTTCGGTTCGTTTTAATTTTGGGGTGGAAAAACAATCGGTCACCTTAAAAGCGACGGTGGCGAGAGCGCCCGGGATTATTCCTAAAACAGATATCCAGGTTCTCGTAATCGATATGAATGCGTCCCCATTTAAAAATATGCGGCTGCCATACGATCTTTATGACTATAACGATTATGCAGATACTTCTACCGAAATTGCTTCCGATCCAAGAGATGGCGGATTGTATTGTCGCGGTTTACGCTTAGAAGACGACCCCACTTTTATTCCGCTGACCCAGGATTCGGCATGTAGTGGGGATAATGACAAATGCCTTTACTCTTACGCTAAAATTGTAGACACCACTTTATATGATAAAAGAACGATTGATGGAGTTGAAAATAAGTACACTTCCATTCCAACCAGGGTGCAGGTGTGGACAGAAAGCAGTGGCGTTCGCAATCCATTGGTGAGTTCGCTGGCAACAACTGCTTGTCTACCCGATGACAGCGCAGGGATGGGGTTAGAGCAATTATTCGATTTAACTTTAGTGAACCCGGCCTACGATTTACCAATGATGGGGTACTACTACCGTGGACCATTTAGAGAGCTCAATGGTGATGAATGGCATATTAGTGATGATGCCATTTACAGTACTAAAAAATCTGGACTCTACGAAACGAAATTATCTTCGCCCATCATGGGAGTGCCGAGCATCGGTTATCATTCAATGCTTTTTCCGCGCGCCGGAAAACTATCATTGAATCAAGGTGTGAGTTATCTCGGGTCATCAACTTTAAAGATTGGCGCTCGAACCAAAACGATTGCTAATTCACTGGGCACCACTGATTACGTCGATGGATGTAATATTCGAACTCTTAATATTGATCCAGCGACTAATGAGAGCATCAGCTCATGTAACGTCAACGCTTCAATCGAAGTTTTTTACATGCTGGAAGGTAAAGAAGTCATGATCACAACTGATAAGAGCATCAAGCTCCAGTTGATTCGTCCTTCAATTAATTTTCAAGGTAAAGAAGTTTTAACCACTTCATTTAAACGTTGTGAAAGCTCGAGCACCTGTGGATCAGACGAATGCTGTTTCAACAGTAGATGTTGGTCTAAAGATCTGGTCACTCAGTGTGTGGACGCCACTCCGATTGTTGGAAATCAGGAAATCGGGGCCAATTGTTCATCCGATTTTGAATGTTCCAGCTTGTGTTGTAACTCATCAACCGGCGCGTGCGCTCCTCATAATCCCAATGGAACTAGTCAGATTTTCTGTGCCAAGTCTTCTGGTCAGCAGTGCGTTTCAAAAGAGTTCTGTAAACAAGAAGCTGTCGTCACCTGTAAGATTGTTAAATCGGGTCTGAAGCCCGACGGAACAGCGGCCTGTACGCTTAGATGTCCGGCGGTCATGGCCTATGGCGACTGTAAGGCGGGAACGTGCGTTCCTCCTGTTCAGCCACCAGTACCTGCCTTTGACCCAAATGATTGTTCGAAAGCTGTTGACCCTTAGGAGCTTCTCTTCCTAAAATAAGCTAAGATTATGTGAAAACGAAGGCCCAATCATGAATAATTTAGATTGTATTTTAGATCACGTGGCGATCGCGGTTAGCGATCTGGACCGCGCCCAAAAAGTCTATGAAGACTTAGGGTTAAAATTTGGAAGCAAAAGAGAAGTAGTGGAATCCCAAAAGGTGACTACCGCTTTTGCTCATATCGATCAGAACGCTCATCTGGAATTGGTTTGTCCACTTAATGGTGAAGGACCGATTCAAAAATTTATTGAAAAAAACGGGGAGGGAATTCACCACCTTTGTTTTAAAGTTCCGGACGTCGTTAAAAAATCTGAAGAAATGGTCGCTCTTGGTTACAGGCTAATTCATGAAAAGCCTTTTGTCGGCGCCAATAATTGCCTGGTGAATTTTATTCACCCTAAATCAACCGGTGGAGTGTTGATTGAAATTTCTCAAACGATAAATCCTCAAGGATAAGATTATGGATCACTCTCAAATTTATCTGCCAAAGCTTACGCCTGTTAATAAAATATTGATTATTATTTCCAGCTCTTTTTTTATTCTGGAGTTTGCGCTTGGAAAGTTGGCCGCGATCAATCTAGGTGGCATGCTGGGATTGTCCGCCAGTCATTTTATGGACGGCCATATTTATTCGCTCGTCACTTATCCATTTCTATCGCGCTCCTTAATCGAAGTTATCTTAAACTGCCTGATGCTGTGGTTGATGGGCTCGGAGTTTGAATCTAACTGGGGAAGAAAAAGATACATCAATTTCTTGTTGGCCGTAGTGCTGGGTGGCGGTTTATTGTTTCTTTCCATCAGCGCTGTCTTTTTTCAGGGGAGTGCCGTTTATACTTTCCCCTTGGTGGGACTCGCCGGCATCGTCAGCTCATTGTGTGTGGCGTATGCGGTCATTTTTCCCGATAGAGTCTTTTCTTTCATGATGCTCATCCCAGTCAAGGCCAAGTATTTCTGCCTGATCCTGGTGGCCATTTCACTTTTCCAGGGTCTCTCGGGGCCGACGGGCGTGGGGGCCTGGGGCCAATTAGGTGGTATTGTTGCCGCTTATTTGTTTATGGTGCTGGTCTCTAATCGCAATTTCAAAACGCTTTCCCAGAAGATGGGGCAATTGACGCAGGTGAGAACTGCCAAAAAAAGCAAGGCCAAGCTCTCAATCGTCAAGGACGATAACGAACAGCCGCCAAAGTATTGGCAATAGGATACTTTAATGCTATGGTCTTTTAAATTCGCACAAATTAGCACAAATTTCAGATGGGGCAGAGATGAGATTAAGTAGAGCATTACAAGAAAAATTAATGGATGTACGTTTAAGAGATAAGTTACTAGCTGAAGGAAAACTCACAAAAGAAGAAGTGAAGAAATTTCTGGATGGCACTGCTGATGAAGCAAAAAATGCAACTTATACCGATGAGAATTCTGACGAAGACTAAATAATATTTTTTCGAATAGTTTTATCTCAATAGAAGGCCCGCTACATGCGGGCCTTTTTTATTTCCGACACTGCCACATTTTTATGGCGGTCCCCAGCGATCTAGCTTGAACTAATCAAATTCTAATTCTGAGCGCTTGTGCCTGGTTTTAAATTACTTAAGTAAAATACTCAAATACTCGATAAGATAGATTATGAAAAAAATAACCCCTATTTTTTATCTATTTTTATCCCTCCATCTGGCCCCTGCCGCCTGGGCGCAAGCAGTGCCTGAATGCCCGGTCGACGACAAATCGCTGGAGGTTATCGACCCTAAGGAATCAAAATCGATTGAATTGCTTAAAGCGGGCGTTATGCGTTCGGCGTGCAATGCTGATGCAATTTTTTCAGAGGTGGATGATCCTAAGTTTAGTATCAATCACAACCGACTTCGTTGCGCAGAAGTGGATATGTGTATGGGGGAAACTGAAGAGTCGGTGGCGGTGGATGATGCGAGCGCCATTTTGAAAGAAGCTATTCCTAAGGCCGCATTGCTTAATCTTATTGCCGAACAACTCGGTAATAATTTTGAATACAATATTTTATTAAATCGAATTGAAGATTCTAAAAAATCCATTTTATGTCCAGTCGAAAAAATTGAAACTGAATGCGACAAAAAGATTCAAGGTGCCGTTGCCGCGGTTGGAAGAAAGTTTTTGATTCAAGAGCAATTGATTAGAAAATCGATTGCCGAAATTGAACCGATGGCGGTTTGTAGCGTAAGAACCACTTTAAATCAGATTTGTCGCTCGAGTGAGAGAAGGGTGAAAGAAATTGCGGAATGTGAAACTAACAACGAAAAGGGATGTTTAGCAAAAGAGCAAAAGGCCCTGGCCCATCTTTTGAACGATCATAAGCAAAATAAAGCTTTGTATTTATCACTTGAAAAACAACTTTGTACCACTGCGCGCCTTGTTCCAGATGGCGCTTCTCAACTTTCTATTTTTAACAAGACCCCAGCGTTGGGGGGATTAAATTTGGGAACCTATAGTTTAGGAATGAAAAGTCGTACGGGACTAAATATAGAAAAGGCATTTAGCCAGGGATTACGAGCTCCGGCCAGCCAGGACATGGAAGCAAAAACAGATAGTAAAACTTCATCTACGGCCGAAAAGTCGGCTTCACCGAGCGATGCCGACGTTATACGTAACGGTAATCTTAATTTCGATATGCCCAAACATGAGGATAAGGAAGAAATTAAAAGTTTTGAAGCAGTTGATGGTTACAAATTGAGTGAGCAATTCTCAAATTCATTTAATGAGGTTGCTCAAAAAGAAGATAATCAAGTGATCAATAATAATGCCAGTGCGAACACGGTATGGAATAGTGAATTTTCTAATCGCTTCAATTCAATAACGGAAGAAGAGAAAAAGAAAAAAGAAAAAGAAGAGGAAGATAAAACAAAATTGCAGGAGAAGGCAAATCTTGAAGAACAATTAGATTCCAACAGTAGCGATAAAAAGAAAAATGAAGAAATGAATGCGCTTATTGCTCAAATTAATGGGCTTAAGGCAAAAATTGAAACGATGAATGCCAGTGTTGATGAATTAAAAGCTAAAAAATCTAACTCAGTGGATGGCAAGGATAAAGTTGATAAAGAGGCATTGGAAAGAGAAAAGGCCATTTTAGATTTAAAGAAAAAATTGACCGAGCTTGAAGATGATAAAAAGAAAAAGGAGCAGGCCAATCTGGCGAAAGCGGCCAGAGATCTCGAAGAAGAGCGAAATCGTTCAAGAGAAGAGCTTCGTAAAAAATCTCAGGTTTCGCAAGCTGCCAGCTATTCCAATCGAGGCAGCGATAAAATAGATGAAGTAAAAAGAGAACAAGAGAAGACCAAAGGCGCGTTTAATCAGGCCTCGGCCAGCTTTGCAGAGTCGCGTGCTGGTGCTTCAGTATCGGGAGCAAGTAGCAGTAGTTCGGCCTCGTCTTCTGGTCTGCTTTTAAAGACCACGGGGGCAAGGGCCACGGCGGAATCAGCGGTGGTTTATATGACTGCCGGGGAATTGCAGAAATATCCTTATCATTTAAATGCCAATGCCAGCAGTGTTGAAATTGAAAAAATGATTCTTGGAAATAATGGAGCTTCAATTATTCTGGGAAATAACGAACAGATTATTCCTGTGACCGAAAATGGAGTTGTCCAACTCGATGAATTGGGAAAAGTAAAATACAAAAGAATTAAAATCTCATTAGTTAAAAATGAAAGAGAACGTAAACAGAGTATTGCCCGGGAGATTTCTTCGGTGGCCGACTTAAAACGTGAAGAGCAAAGAAAAAGAGACCTGATTCGTTATCAGGAAATGAAGAATGCTTTGAAAAAGGCAACGGATAAAAAATAAGGATGAATTTTTATTGTACGATGTAGCGTGAAAAGAAAATACTTTTGATCACTGGTGTGCCCAATGATTTATTTATTTCTTTTTTCAGGCGATCTTCCAGTAAAATCTTTCCGGTCAGAGAATTGAGTTCATCTGCGCCCATCTTAGAAGCGATCACAATTATTTTATCCTGGATAATTGGCAGATAGGTTTTCACAATCCCGGCATCGTCGCTCTTAAACATCACCAGATGAATTTCAAGTTCTATGTAGCGCATCCGCTGATTGGCATTGGGATCGCGTGGAACTAAACTGACGGTCATTTTTTCGAGTTTGTAGAAGGCGGGAATTGTCTTGGCGTCGGATTCTTTTAAAAAAGCTTCTTTTTCTTTTGATTCATCAATGGGTGGTCGTTTATAGATTTTTTCAGTGTAGTAAAAGAGCCCGATCACCGCCAAAGTGGTGAGCATCATTACTGCCAGGAGAATCATGTCGATGAGTTTTTTGCCGGTCATACTAAAAGTTTAGCATGACCGGTTAAAAGATATAGCGAAAAAACTAAAACGGAAGTTTTGTGTACGGCAGAGATAAATCCTGAGCGACTTGCTCATATACTAAAGCACCTTTATAGATATTGATTCCTGGACGGAATGACTTATCTTTTTGAGCAGCTTCTTCCACCCCGATGTTTGCGATCATACGAGCGTATTTTAGTGTTACGTTCGTTAGGGCAAAAGTTGAAGTTCGCGCTACTGCTCCAGGCATATTGGCCACACAGTAATGAACGACACCATCTACAACGAATGTTGGATTTTCGTGAGTTGTTGGTTTACAAGTTTCAATACAGCCACCTTGGTCAACTGCGATATCTACAACCACTGATCCTTTACCCATTTTTGAAATCATGTCACGAGTGACTAGTTTTGGAGCTTTGGCCCCTGGAACTAATACGGCCCCGATCACGAGGTCTGACTCAAGCACTGCTTTTTCAATGTTGTCTTGGTTAGAGTAGATCGTTGTGATGTGTGAACCATAAAGAGCGTCTAGTTCGGCCAATCTTTTTGTCGAAAGATCGATCGCTGTAACCGAAGCACCCATTCCCATTGCCATTTGAATCGCGTTTGTTCCTGCAATTCCGGCCCCGATCACAGTAACCTTAGCGCGTTTAACACCTGGAACACCACCAAGTAGAATTCCTTTTCCACCTTTATCAAGTTGAAGGTAGCTCGCTCCAATTTGAACGGACATACGACCTGCAACTTCTGACATAGGAACCAGTAGTGGAAGTGATCCATCAGCGTTTTGAATAGTTTCGTAGGCGATAGCTGTACAGCCAGATTTCATAAGACCTTTAGTCTGCTCTGGATCTGGTGCAAGGTGAAGATAAGTGTAAAGGATGTGATGAGGTTTAAGCATCGCGATCTCGACTGCTTGTGGTTCTTTAACTTTGATAATCAAAGTTGATTTTTCAAAAACTTCAGCAGCGGTATCAAGAATTTTAGCTCCCGCTTTAATAAACTCTTCATCAGTAATGCCGATGCCAGCGCCGGCATTTTTTTGAACATAGACTGCGTGCCCATCAGCAACTAGAGCGCGAACCCCACCTGGAACCATACCAACGCGGTTTTCGTTATTTTTAATTTCCTTAGGTATTCCAATAATCATCGCAGATCTCCTTAAATAAGTTGCAGCAAAAAATATTCTTAAAAGTTACCTGAGAATTCCACATAATTTTAAATTATGGAAGGGGAAAATAGGGGTCTGGGCCCCAGGGGAGGTACTTTTGGGGGGATTTTGCGCAACATTTCACATTAATAGAACAATTTAAGTTGATCGTATAAAGGAAAAACCTTTTTTCCAAACTGCTGTTCGGCCATGCGGGAGAGCTCGATATGGGAGAGGTCGTGACCGATGTGAATTAGAGCAGTGCGCTCGGGATTGAGTTTTTCGATATAAGCGAAGGATTTTTCAACGGTGAGGTGGGTTGAGTGTTTGGCCCGTTGTAAACAGTCGAGTATTAGTAAATGGATTTTTTTCTTTTGGAGGGTGGCCAGTAATTGGTCGGGAATTTCCATGCAGTCGACAATATAGGCCAGTCCCTGGTGAATAAATCCCATGGTTGATTCATGTCCATGTGGATAATTGAAAAAGAAAAATTCTTCGCCATCAATGACGATATTTTTTTCAAGTTCTACGGTATTTAAATTGAGCCGAGGAATTCCACCACCCAAAATAGGATTTTTATTCAGATCCCTTTTTCTAAAAATATAAGCAAATCTTTGCTCGATGCTCTCGAGCGTTTGCTGATTGCTGTAGATGGGAATTTCCTTCACCGGTGGACCAAAGGTGAGTGGGCGAAGGTCGTCGATGCCGTGGAGATGATCGGCGTGATCGTGGGTCATGATCACAAAATCAATCTCGGAGATTTGATTGGTTAAAAGCTGAGTGCGAAGATCTGGAGTGGTATCAACCAGGATTTTTTTTCCCTTGGCCGTTTCAATAAAAATACTCGTACGCATTCTCTGATCGCGGTGATCAAGTGAAGTGCATACCTGACACTTACAACCGACCATTGGGATACCGGTAGAAGTTCCTGTTCCTAAAGCAATCACACTATTTTTGTTAACGGATTTCATGTTATCATTCTAGCCTGACAACCATAACTAGACGACACCAATATTAAGAGGAATGAGAAAATGTTTCAAAAAAAATTGAGCCTAGCGCTGGCTTCCATGGCGATCGTATTATCGTCCTGCTCCACGATCTTGCAAAGTAATAAAAATCCGGCCCCAGTGGTTCTCAATGTAAAAAAAGTCGTACTGGACAATGGCCTGACTATTTTAATAGCACCTAATCCTAAGCTACCGATAGCTGCTTATTATACATTATTTGAGGTCGGTGGCCGTCATGAGGTAAAGGGGACAACGGGAGCGACCCACTTTCTGGAACACATGATGTTTAAGGGCGCCAAGAAATACGGTCCGGGACAATTTGATTCTATGATTGAAAGCAATGGTGGATCAACCAATGCCTACACAACTAATGATTCCACCGTCTATTATCAAAGTATCCCTTCTTCCTTCGTGGAGAAAATGGTCGATCTGGAAGCTGATCGAATTCAGCACCTGCTCTTAGAGCCAATAAGTTTTGAAAGCGAAAGACAGGTTATTTTTGAAGAGCGAAAAATGCGCTATGAAAATAGTCCTGACGGTTTTTTATATTTAATGATGATGAAAAAAGTATTCGAAGGAACTCCTTATGCCCAGTCGGTCATTGGGGATGTCGAAGATTTACAGGCCCTCTCCCGCGATCAAATGATGAAATTTTTCAAAACATACTATGTTCCGGAAAACGCGATTCTGGCGATAGCCGGCGATGTTGATCCCGATAAAATTATACCGATCATCAAGGAAAAGTACGGGGCCATTCCCCGCTCGAGTATTTTGGGTGCTCTTAAAGCGGAAAGAGATGATCCCAAACATTTTATCAGCAAAGCAAAATTTGGAACGGAATACAGTTATTATGCCACTAACCCCATTCCCAAATTTACAATGGCCTATACTGGGGAAAAAGCAGGCACTCGACGTGCTTTCGTTTTAGATGTCCTGGCCTATATGTTAGGAAATGGCGGGAGTTCTTATCTTTCCCAAAAATACGTTAGAAATCAAAATCCGTTGCTGGCAGATATTAGTTTGGGAAGTTACAACCTTCGCCACGGAGGAGTTTTTTATTTAAGCGGCGAGTTGATGGATAATGTGACCATTGAAAATGCCAAAACAAAAATGCTAACCGAAGTGAAAAATTTCTGCAAAGAAGGACTGGATTCCAGAACTCTGCAGAAGTCAAAAAATCAGATCATGTCCAGCGCTTATCAACAAATGAAAAGTAATGCCGGTCTGGCCTCAACGATTATGATGAATGAAAAGCTATACGGTGATTACAATTACGGAACTAAAGAGATGGAAATTTACAACTCAATTACAGAAGATGAAGTTAAAAAGGAATGCAACAACATTCTGGTGAAGTCTTCTCCTATTTTTATATCAACATGGGATAAATATCCAAAAATGCTTTCGGCGGAGGTCAGAAAATGAGAACAAAAATAATTATCACTTTGGCCTGTTTGTTTTCATTTGAATCTTTTTCTGAGACAGCAAAAGTAGAGGATTCAATCAAGCGCCTAAACTGGAATGGCATCGATGTGGTCTACATCGAAGACAACCGTTTTCCGACCTATGATTTTTTAATGTATTTTGCCGACGGGGCACTCAGTGACGAACCGGGGCAGATGGGGGCCACAACTCATGCTTTTAATTTACTCGATTCTGGAACATCTAAATTAAGCCAGCAAGAGATTTTGGATCAGTTTGAATTTTACGGAACTGAATTTAGTTCGGATGTGACTCACGAATTTACAACTCTTTCTATGTCGGGACTTTCAAAAGACCTGGCAACGTCCATGACCCAGGCTTGTGGCCTGCTTCGTGAGGCCAGTTTTCCGAAAACTATTTTAAAACAAGAACTCGACAAGGAACGCTCAGCACTTCAGAGTCTGGTGGCAAATCCCCAGGGATTATCAGAGCGGGTATTTCGTGAAGTCAGCCTTGCCAACACTCCCTATTCTTATCCCGTAACCGGAAAATTAAAGGATCTCGATCGTTATACGCCAGAAGGGCTGCGAGCGAAGGTCGATTATTTTTTGAATAAGGTGAAAAAGAGAATTTATATCACTGGTCCAACAAGTATTTTGAGTCTGGAAAAAATACTTGCTGATAAATGTCAGTTCAAAGGAAACGCCGGCGACTATGTAAGAAACATTACTTATGAAAAGAAAGTTCAAAACCTCCCGGAAATAGTTTTTGTCCCCGTTCCGGATGCCAATCAGGTTCAGGTCAAGATCGGACGATTTTTAAATTATGATGAAGTCGGTGACCGGCGCTTGGATACACTGGCCTCTGAATTTTTAGGCGGAGGTTTTACTTCTCGCTTAATGAGAGAGGTTAGAGTTAAGCGTGGTCTAACTTACTCCATCGGTTCATACATCTCATCCCAAAAACAATACGGAAGATCGGGGATCTCCACTTTCACTAAAAATGAAACCGTCAATAAACTAATTGAAGTTGTCAGTGGTACCATTGCAAAGATTGGGAAGGATGGAATCAGTAAAGAAGATTTGGAAAAATCCAGAGGAAGTATTGTCGGTGCTCATCCATTTAAGTTTGAAAGCAATCGCGCTTTTCTTTCACAGCTTCTCTATTTAGATCACATTGAAAGCCCCTACAGCGAGCTATTTGATTTCAACCAGGCCGTGATGAAGTATACAGCGGCCGATGTCGCAAAAAAAATTGAAGAGGTCTACCGTATTAAGTCTCAGGTGATTTTTGTTCTTGGCGATAAAAGTATTGAAAAGAGCTTAAAGAAACTGAGTCCTAAAATGGGCAAGATTCGAGTTTTAGATTTTAAAAGTTTTATTTAGAGATTATGACCTTATTTCTTCCGTGTGCCCACTCATGTTAACGACGGCACCCGGAAGAATTTCAAGAGAGTGAGAGACGCATTTTCCCTCAAAAACGGCAGTGGGATAAATGGTCACTCTTCCCTGCGATTTAATTTCACCGATGAATTCTCCATAAATATCCAAATCGAAGCACTGTAAGGTTCCTTCAGTCAGCGATCCAATTTCTAATACGATTTTAGCAGAGTTTAAAACAGTAATATCACCAGTGATATGTCCGAGCAGGTGAGTTGGCCCTAGAAATTTAAAAGTACCTTCAATCGATGTTGTCTTTCCAATATAAGTAAATTCTTGATTTTGAATCATACTGACCTCTGAATAAATCGTTAAAATCTGACTGGCAAAAGGACACTTTGGTAATGGAGCAGATCTCCATTTTTAGCAAAGATGTAAACGGTAAAAGTATAATTGCCGGCCTTTCTCGGTTTTAGAAAACTTGCATCTACTGGACGAAATCGTTGAGTTGCAAACGGCTCTCCGCTTGAATAGTTGATCTGAGTCTCTGGACTGTTCAAAGCGCTGATCGGATAGACTTGAATCCCTAGTTCATTTTTCATGATGACGACGATATGTCCTGCTAGTTTTCCTTCTCCTCCCAGTGCGGGAATAATATTGAACATTAAATTAGTTGAATCGCGGTTGATAACAACTTTAAAGCCTGACAGATTGAGTGTCGCCGGCCGGGTGCGGTCGCGCTGATTTTGAATCGGACGAAATAATGAAAGAGTGGAGAGTCCGATGGAACTAACGGTGGCACTCGGTGCACTGCCGACCGTAGGACAAATAGGAGACGGTGGACATTTCTCAGAAGCCGTTCCAGTCAGATCAGAAGTTGGTGTGTCACTTGTCTGGGCACCAAGAGCGAGTTGGGCATCGGCGAGTTTTTGAGCAAGGGCTGCTTTTTCTTCTTCACCTTTTTGAACCTGACCAATAAGAGCATTGGTCTTTGCAATCGCCTCGCGGGCCAGTGAGTTTTGGCGATAAGTATCGATGAGATGAAATGGACTGGTGTGAACCAGACCAATCGCCCCCAAAGTAAGGGCAATTAAAGTAATAGTTGGAAGTCCAATCACAAACAAAAGAAGCTTCGATTTTTTTAATTCAAAATATTTTGGAGAATCATTGTTTTGATTATAGATAATCGAAATAAATTCAGCTTTATTTTGTTTTAATTCCCGTGGTTCATTCGAATTCTCGGGCACTAGTTGCTGCCTTTTTGCGCTTCGAGATCATTAAGGATTGCGCTATCCTTAAAGAATCTCATTGAAGGCTCAAACGCCATTCGTTCGTTTCCTTCTAAACCATTTTTAGTCCAGACTTCGCTGACGATTTTCCAGTTGTAAGAATCATCTTGTTTCATGTAGAGAAGTTTTTTTCCGGAATCATTGATGGTACTTGAAACATATTTCTGAGTGAATGTTACCACTGCGTAGTTTTTTGATTGAAGGATTGAAATATTATCGAGGTCAATTTTTGGCTTTCCGGCCATACTGAAAACAGCTTTTTTATAAGCTTTATATTTGGCAAAATTACCTTTGGCATCTTTGAATTCGGAGGGGTGATAGTGGCTCATGTAGCCTTCAATATCTTTATTTCTCCATGACTCAAGCCATGCTTCTACACCTTTTTTTAATCCATTTTTTTGGGTTTCATGCGTTTTTTCGTTTAGATAAACTAGGTCTTGAACGATGATGATGGGCGTTTTATAAAGCTCAAGATATTTTGAAACATCTAATAAATCACTGTTGGCGGTTACAACACAACCTCGAGAATCAAGGCCCTTGTCCAGGCGAGTTTCGTCATTGGTTGAGTGAAGCCAGATGCCCGAGCCCGATTTTCCCATTCTTTGATCAACCGGATTTGGATAATCGGTAACAAAAGCTCCTGCACCGTAGATTACGCCAGCAGCACCAGTCTTTTCGATTAACTGTTTGTTGGTTAAAAATTCAGTGAAATTATAAATTCCTTCCGGTGTTCTGAAATCACCTTCAATTCCTTTATCACCAGTTTTTTTGCCAGTGACCACTTGATAAGATTTTATCAATTCAGGTTTTCCTTCGTTGTTTTTGAAAAGATGAAGGAGGTGGGTGGATTTTTCGGCCACAATTATATGGTGTGAATAAAAATTATCCATGGATAGCAGTGGTGCTGGATACATCTTAGCAGAATCTTGTGCTATTAGTGCCTGGCTGCCAAAAGCAAGCGAGAGCATAGCGAGGGTTGAAATTTTTGTAACCAGTTTACGACTCAAAATTTTCTTCATCGTGAATAACCTTTTATTTTAATCAAGTATCGTGTTGTAAATGAACTCCTCATCATTTTAATCTAACATCGGTGAGTATATCAACTTAAAATGAAGTTCCGTCTAAAATGAATAGGATCTGATTTTTCCTACTCGTTTCTTTAATCGTCTTAGCTGTTAAAATAGTTGAATGAAAATTATTTTTCTAGCTGGCGATAGCGAATTACTTGAGCCAATCGTTTGGTCTTGGACTTCAAACAGCTCCAAATCCAAAATAATTGGCTTAATGCCCTGGTTAGAGCACCGATAAAGCTCAAGGATATCGAGACTTTTGTCGAAGATTATATGTTAGTTCGAAATGAAACAAGAGGTCTTATGGCAGAGCCTAAGAAAAAAGATTTGGAAGATCCAATCAACGCTAAAATTCAGCGCAAGTTTGATTTGGTTTTTACTGCTCCAGTGGTCTCAAACGAGGGGCCTCAATCGACTGCGTTCAATCAAGGGCAAGAAGATTACTTTGAAAACGATTTAAATTTAGACGGGGATATGTCCATGAGTAACAATGCCCAGAAAAAGCCAGAAACTAAAGGCTTAAGTCCGAGTCTGGAGCTGGATTTGGATATGGAAACAACTGGGACCAATATTGAATTCAGCGGCCCAGAAGCAGTGCAGGCCAATTCCGCAGAATCCAGCTCGGCAAAAGAGGCAGTCAAATTAGCAGTTGTTCCCGATGACAGCGGTCTGGGATTTGATCTCGATTTTGGCGATGACACTCCAGCGCTTCCCTCCCTTCAAAAGACAACTGATCTGGAGTTAAAAAAAGAAACAACTAAAAGCGAGTCTCACTTTGAACTTGAGCTAGGTTCCGATGGAGACGTTGGCTTTGAACTGGAAATGCCCGAAGCTTCTGGTCCAAAGAAAGTAGAAGCGGCCTCTGCCGTTGCTGTTACAGAAGATTTCGCCCTCGATGATATGGATTCTATGTTTGATGAGGCGATTGCTGATGCCAAAAATCATATGGCCTCAGAAGGAACTCAAAAAACAATCGTCTATGACAAAAGCCAATTGGCCACCGAAGGGTTTGGTGGTTTGGATTTGGATGCCAACGACGCCGCAAACTCTACAGCTGACCTGATGAGCACTGAAGAGGCAAAAGCTAATATCGATGCAACAATCAAAGATATTTTAAGACCTAAGCAATTCGAAAGTACTCAGGAAATCGATATCTCCGCCCTGGGAGATAATGATGATTTTAAGGACTACGATAATGAAGAAAGGTTGACTGCTGATATGCACTCGGCAATAGAGGCGGACGCTTCGACCGGAGTCTTTGACTTGAGTTCAATTGAATTCGCAGACAAAGATACGGAGGATGATGTTTTTCCTAAAAACCCAGTTAAGAGTTTCAGGTCAGAAGTAGAATCGATGCCAGAAGCTGCGTCAGTTGTCACTTCCAACGGGAATTCCAGCTACGTCAGCGATGAAGAATCCTCTCGCTTTCAGGGAACGATCAGGCAATTGCGCGAGGAACGTGAAGACTTACTGACTCAGATTAAAAAATTCAAGAGTGAAAATCGTGAACTAGAGCAGGATAACCTCACGTTAAAGGCCGCCTTAGACGAATCGAAAATCGAAGTTTCTATTTTGAGAAAGAGGCATATGGTCGAATTGGAAGACGTTAAATATCGACTTTCGGTCAATGAAGAGAAAAAAGCAATGGCCATTGAGCAAGCGCGGCTGGCCGACAGCAAGCGCGAAAAATTGGAACAAAGAGTTCGCATCGATTTTAATCAGGTAAAACAAAGAGAGAAAGAGCTTGAAACCAAGCTGGAAATGCTCTCGATTGACGTAGACTCACAAGTCCAAAGTCGCGACCAAAAAATTCTAGAACTCAGAAGAAAGATAGATGCCTTGGAATTTAACATGGAAAATGTTTCAATAAAGGAACAGAAATCTCATGATGATAAACGGAAACTTGAGGATAAGCTCAGTAAAATAATGAAAACGCTTAGACACTCAATAAAAAATCTGGAAGACGATATTGATCAGGCAAGTGATGAGACTCAAGAAGGGAGAATGAGCGACAGTCATCGTTCGAATAAAGCATTAAAATATGAATGAGTTAATAAAATTTCTTAGTGATTTTCCTTTTTTTCAAAGTGAAAAGAATTTAATCCTTCATCTTGAAGATTTTTTGGCGCGCGAGTATCTGGTGCGGCCATTGCTGGTCTTTTCAATCCAAAATAAATTTCCTTCTATCGACCTGGATAAATGCCGTGCGGTTTTAGGAAAGTCTGATCGCTTACAGCTTTATAGCGCCAGGCTGCTGGACGAACTCATTATTCAAAGAAGTGAGATTAAAACTTTGCCTTGCCTGACGGTTAAAGTTGAAGATTGTTATTACTATTATTTGAATCTAGGATTAAAACGCAAGCAGTTTTACTTTACGGTTTTTTCATCGCCCACCTTAATACCGACAGAAGTTTTAATTAGTCTTTCTCAATTCATTGCGAGCCACTTAAAAATTATTGAAAAATTTGACGATCTTTATAAAAGTCAGGAACTCATTCATATTGATGATGTAACCGGACTTTATAATCAAAGAAAGCTCTATAAAGATTTGTCATCACTGGTGGAAAAATTTCAAAAAGAAAAAGATCCATTTTGCGTGCTGTTTATCGATATCGATCATTTTAAAAAGGTGAATGACAACTATGGGCATTTGATTGGAACTAAACTTTTAGAAAATGTTGCCAAAGATGTAAAAAGTCTATTGCGCGATACTGATATCAGCTATCGCTACGGGGGAGATGAGTTTGTCATTATTCTCGTCAACTCTGACTGCCAATCTGGAAAAATCGTAGGAGAGAGGATTTTAAAAAAGATCTGCTCTCAAAATTATTCAGTAGATAGCCGTGATTTAGAAAAAACCATTAAACTCAGCGTTTCAATCGGGGTGGCCGAATTTCCAACTGACGCTAAAAATGCTGAAGACGTTTTGGTCATCGCCGATCGCATGATGTACGAAGCAAAGGAGTCCGGGCGAGGACTCGTTTTTAATACTCAGGATGTATTTAAATCTAGTTTGAAAAAAATAATCGAGCACAAATAATGAGTTCCAAGATTATTCTGGTTATCAGCGATCTTCATCTGGGAAAAGGCAAGTTCCTGAAGAACGGACAGCTTAACCTGCTGGAAGATTTTCTGGAAGATGAAAAATTTTTTGATTTTTGCGATTATTACACAAAAGGCGAATTTGAAAAAGAAGAAGTTCATCTGGTCTTAAACGGTGATATCTTAAATCTCATCCAAATCGATGTCGATGGCGTTTTCACTAATATTATTGATGATGTAGTTTCAGTCAGGGCGATTGATGCGATCGTTAAAGGGCACCCTAAATTTTTTGAGGGACTCCGGAAATTCATCAAGGCCCCTAATAAATTTATAACTTACATTATCGGAAATCACGATTCAGGCATGGCCTTTTATGAGGCCCAGACCGCGCTTCGTCGTTATGTCGGCGATGAAATTGAATTTTGCTTTGAAGTCAATTTGAATGGTGTCCATATCGAACACGGGCATCGTTTTGAAGTTATTAATACCGTTCCTAATGATAAGTATTTTATGGAAGGTCCCAATGGGAAAATGATCTTAAATCTTCCATGGGGTTCTTTGTTTTGTATTAACCTTTTACCGATACTGAGGAAGGATCGACCTAATATCGACAAGGTCAGACCGCTCTCTTCTTACGTCAAGTGGTGCTTGTTGTATGACTTTAATTTCTTTTGGAAAATGAGTTGGTTGGTAACCAGATATTTGATTCAAAGCAATTTTGATGAATACATCACCCAAAATAGAAACTTTAAAACAACCCTCGCCATTTTAAAACAAATCACCATTTATCCGCTCTATGGCAAAAAAGCGAAGGCCATTTTAAGAAGACACCCTGAAATCCACACGGTGGTCATGGGGCACACTCACGTTCAAGAGTGGCTGCGTTTTCCAGAGAATAAATATTATTTTAATACCGGAACATGGAATCATATCCCACAGCTCGATGCTGGACAAATGGAAGCTCATAATAAATTTACTTACGTTCAGATTAAGGTAGATAAGGAGCGACAGCTTCTATTGACCGGGACGATTAATTTATGGCAGGGGACCTGGAAACCATTCAGAGAAGATGTAACGGCATCTTAAATTCGACACCGCTACATTTATTTTAATTATTTGGAAGAAGCTTTTTTCTTTGTTGTTTTTGCAGTTGTTTTAGCCGCTACTTTTTTGGTAGTTGCTTTTTTTGCAGCCGCTTTCTTTTTAGTTGGAGTTTTCTTATTTTTGAGTGCCGCTTCAACTTTCTTTTGAATTTTATTCAATTCTTTTTTTTGCTCGACCATGAATTTTTTAGCGCGTTTTACTTCTTCAAGAACTGTTTTTTCAATTCTTTTTTCCATTGATTTTTTTTCCACATGGAATTTATCGACTAAACCTTGAACCACATGTTTTTTTCTTAGTTTTTCGATTTCTTGTTTTAAGTCTTGAAACGATTTTAGCAATTGTTTTTTGTCCATGAAGTACTCCTTAAGGTTTCTAGAAAGTTTTTTTACTAATCGGAACTCGGTATCCAAATCCAAAACTTTTTGCTTTTATTTTGATTATAGGGCAAAACTGTCTTCGTTTATACTCCGATCTTACCAGAAGTTGATAAACTTTTATCACTTCGTCCTTTTTATGCCCTTTTTTAATTAAATCGGGCACCGAAAAGCGCTGAGATAAGAAAGCTTCGAGGATCGGATCAAGTCTTTCGTAAGGGGGAAGTGATTGCGAGTCTTCTTGATTTTCTCTGAGTTCAGCGCTCGGAGGTCTGGAGATAATCTCTTCAGGAATTATCTGGTTATACTGACGATTGATGAAGAGCGCGAGTTCAAAAACTTCGCTCTTATAAAGGTCGCCAAGCACTGACAGGGCCCCGACACTATCGCCGTAGATCGTTGAGTAACCAACCGCAAGTTCAGATTTATTAGAAGTGTTGAGGACCACTGATCCAATATCGTTGGAGCGGGCATAAATCAGCGCCCCTCGCAGGCGGCTTTGAATATTTTCATCGGCAAGACCGGCAAACTCCTTTTGAAAGCAGTCTTTGTAGGCCCCCCGGATGGTAGAGTGGATAAACTTAATCGGCATGGTTGTGAGTTTAACTCCGATATTGCGACAAAAATCATAAGAGAGGTCATAGCTTAATGAACTCGAAAAAAATCCAGGCATAAAAACAGCTTCGATGGTCATCGGCAAAATTTCTCGATCTTTCATGATTTTTAGTATCGCCAGCACCAGGGTTGAATCCATACCGCCAGAGAGTGCGATGGTGAATTTAGAAATATTATTTTTATGGGAATAGTCACTGATGCCTAGGATGAGAGCATCGAGAACTTCTGCGCATTCTTCATCTTTCAAGGTGTTTAATTTGAGGGTGTCGCTGGAGAGTCGGGTGGAAAAAATGGTTGCCCAGCTATTGGTACTGACACTCAAGCTCCGAGATCGCTCTTGGGGAGGCGCCTTAAATGCCGGTAGCTCCATAGTGATAAGATCACTCTTAAAGGCCGCTGCCATTTTGACCACCGAATTGCCATCAACCACAAAACTTCTTCCGTCAAAAACAATCTCGTCTTCAGCGCCCACTCGATTGACATACGCAAATGGCGCTTTTAGGTATTGAGAAATTTCTTGGGCCCGGCCGATTCTCTGATCCAATTTACCCAGGTGGTAGGGGCTGGCGCTTAGATTGACAACCAAGTCACATTTTAATCCGGATTCATCTAAATAAGTGCGCAACTGTTCAACAGGATCAATTTCATGAAGATGAGAAAACCACATATCTTCACAAATGAGCAGGCCAATAGTCTTTGCGCCAAAGCTCAAGATTTTTGGCCCGGTGCCAGGAGTGAAGTATTTTTTTTCTTCGTAGATGTCGTAATTGGGTAGCAATTGCTTGGTGTATTGAACTTGGAGTTTTTTTCCTGGCTCAACCAAATACATCACGTTTTCAATTTGGGAAGGAAGGCCAAAAGAGTCAAATTGATAGGCCAATCCACCAACCAGCAAGGCGCATTCATGGGGACCTGGCCTGAATTGCTTTTCGGACCACAACGATAAATCGGCCAAAAATGACAGATAGTCATCGATAAAGCTTTTTTGTAGGACCAGGTCCTGCAGCGGATAGCCGGTGAGGAATAGTTCGGGAAATAAATGCAATCCCTTATAGTCTCTGCCTTGAAAAAGGGTCGTAAGGTGTTTGAAAAGGGCCTCAAAGTCGCCAATTTCGTGGTGAGTTTGATGAAGATTTAATTGCATGAACGTGTCCGTTGATCTAAATTTGAAAACAAGATTTTACCTCTTAAATTTAGCAATTTTAACTAACGAAGAAAACCGTTTAATGTGTCAAATTTTATGCAAACCAAAGTATTAGTCAAAATGAGCCTTAGAGGTCCGCAATGCTAGGGGTGTTACTGGTTATTGCCGCCGGACTGCTGTGGGCAGTTGACACTCTCATTCGCTATCCGCTTCTGGCCCAGGTCTCAGCGGAAAGAATTGTTTTTACCGAGCATCTTTTTCTGGTCCTTTTTTTCATTCCCATTCTCATTAAAAATCGCTCTGTCATTTGGCAGACTAAGATTTCTTCCATCGTTTATTTCATCATTATTGGAGTTTTTGGTTCGGCCATCGCTACGCTTTGTTTCACCAAGGCCTTTGTGATGATCAATCCGTCGCTCGTTATTTTGCTGCAAAAACTTCAGCCCATTGTTTGTATTTCCCTGGCCAGCGTCTTTTTGGGCGAAAAAATGAATCGACCATTTTTATTCTGGGCAGCAGTTGCCTTGGTTGGCGGCCTGCTTATTTCTTCACCCGATATTATCCCGGGGCTCGCCAATTTTGATTTTAAAATGGGCTTTTTGTCCCAAACGGCCATGATGGGTTATTTATTGACCATGGTGGCAGTGGTTTCCTGGGGGGCCTCAACCGTTTTTGGGAAAAAACTTACTGCTCAAGGCTATGACGCCATTCAGATCATGGGCGGCCGATTTTTGTTTGGATTTATCTTTTTGGCCTTCTATGCTTATGCCAATCGAGGACTTATTCAATTTGACTGGCAGGCGCTCATTTGGGGAAAGATTCTTTTAATGGTAATATTGTCTGGGATTTTGGGAATGTACCTTTATTATAAAGGCTTAAAAACTATCTCTGCCCGGGTTTGTGCGATAGCAGAAATGTTTTTTCCTTTGAGTGCCGTTACGATCAATTGGGTTTTTTTAGACGCCAAACTGACTACCGTCCAACTCATCGGAGCAGGTTTATTAACTTTAGGATCAGCTGTTATTCAGCTTAAGCATTATTAGGAATAGGGAGCGATTATGAACAAGGTAGTATTGCCCGAATCAATGGAAGGAAAGACGATCTTAGTCGCTGGAGCGGCAGGTTTTGTTCCATCAACATTGTGTGAGTTTTATTTGAACCTTGGGGCCCATGTTATCGGGATTGATAATTTCATCACCGGCTCACGTTCCAATATTGATTTGCTTTCAAGTTACAAAAATTTCGAATTCCACCAGCATAATATTTACGAAAAACTGCCCAATTTTAAAGATCAAAAAATTGATTATATTTTTTCGATGGCAAGTCCTGCTTCACCGATTGATTTTGCCATTATTCCAGTGGAAATCATGCGCGTAAATTCAGAGGGAACATTGAAACTGCTTGAGCTGGCCAAAGAAAAGAACGCACGTTTTCTCGAAGCTTCAACTTCTGAAGTTTACGGCGACCCTGAAATTCACCCGCAAAGAGAAGATTACGTCGGACACGTCAATCCGATCGGGCCTCGTTCTTGTTATGACGAATCAAAACGTTTCGCGGAAGCTCTAACTATGAGTTTTCACCATAAATACAATGTCGATACTCGTATCGTGCGTATTTTTAATACCTATGGACCTCGCATGCGTCCCAATGATGGGAGAGTTATTCCGAACTTTATCACCCAAGCACTAGAAGGTGCGGACCTCACGGTTTACGGTGATGGAAGTCAAACTCGCTCATATTGCTTTTCAACCGACTTGGTCAACGCTATTCATAACGTAATGATGAGCAATGATCCGACTCCGTTTAACTGCGGTAATCCAGATGAATATACCGTTAAAGAAACGGCGGAATTGATTATTAAAATCTTAGGAAGCAGTTCCAAAATAATTTACCTGCCATTGCCAAAAGATGATCCTAAAAGGCGCCGCCCGGATATCGGTAAATTGCAGTCCATCTCGGACTACTCGCCGCTCAAGTCGTTTGAAGAGGGAATTAGAGAAACTGCTGAATATTTCAAAAGTACATTATAATGAAAGTTGCCATTACCTGTGATTATCTTTTAGAACGCAATCATTACACCGAAGTGGTTGAATCGATCTGTGAGCTTTTTCCGGATGCGAGACTGTATTGTTTTGCCCATAAAGAAGGAAAGATTTTAGGCCATATCGAACAACGGATGATTAGCTCAACTTATTTGAGCAAAAAGATCGAAACGGTTGAAGATTTTTATGCTCACTCTTACCAAATTCCATCTTTGGCCAAAAATTTATTTGTTTCCTGTGAATACGATTTGATTATCAATATCTCTAAGGGTTTTTCTCAAGGGATAAAAAAATGTGATAAGTCTAAATTAATTACTTATCTCTATGACTTGGGTTACGACAATAAAATCCAAAAAACTTTTTTACAAAAAATATTTTATTCATTTGTCTTGAACTGGGTGAAAAAAACACTCAAACAAGCTGAGCTGGTGATGGTATCCAGACAAGATATAAAACTTGCCCTGCAATCGGTGATTCCCGATGCCGTGGTGGTTCCACCTCCGTTTAGAGTTTCAGATTATTCTCTTTTTCCAAAGAGTATGTTTAAACATCACTATTATGCGATTGAGGCCACCGGCCTTTCCTTAGATCAGGCACGTGAAATTGCTTCCTGGATGACGGAATGGGAATTTCCCTTTCAATTTATTGGTGCTGATGATCATCTCAATGCGATGAAAGCTGATTACAAGTCCAATAACTTTTTTGGCAATCGTTGCAGCGGAGAGCATGCTCCCGTTTTGGCAGGAGCTAAGGCGCTCATTAGTTTTAACGATCAAGAGTTTCCCAATATGGTTCTTGGCACCATGGCCACTGGGCGCCCGGTGATTCTAGGTAATGAATTAAAAAGATGGGTGAGTGGCACTGGAACTTATTTTGCCAGTTTCCATAAAGGATCTCTTCGCGCCATGATTGATGAAGTGATTGCCAACGAAGAAGAATTAGATGGCCAAAAAATCAGAGCGCACGTGATGGAATATCACGATATAAAATTTAAAGCGCATATTCAACGAGTGTTGGCCTCATACAGTAAATAATTTAATTCTGACTTCTTTCGATGCAGCTGAAAAATTTATCCATATTTGAACCCGTCGAGTTCTGGAATGGCCCAAAATGATTGTAGGCCTTACCCGCAGCAAAGTGGGGACTGACACAGCGGTTTTCTTCCTTCACTAATTTTCCATTGATCAGATTGGCCGGATGAGTAGCACTGGTGTTTTTAGTGTTCACTTGAATGGCAAAAGTTTGAATCAGTTTGTGAACTCCACAAAAGGCATTAAAACTTTGCAATGAACTTCCAAGTATTTTAATCATCTCAGATTGAGGGCCGGAAGGATTAACCTGACAGCTGCTGTTGGCCGATTTGTGAAGTGCATTCCATGCTTTCAAGCAAGGCTTGATGTTTCCTGAACTGGTTGGTGTAAATTGAAACAACCCAATATTTAATTTCGATTCTGCCGGTTGGGCCGGGTCTTCATAAAATTCCACGCCCGCAGGTCGTCGGTAGCCGGATGGTGCATATTTATTTCCCACCCGAATCGAGCTGGCACTGTCGGCAGAGCTAAGTGATTCAGTGTAGCCGAGACAAGAAAAAAATCTTCCCCAGTTATGCAAGAGTTCGCTCTTGGCCTTCATATCTCCGGCCAGCACATGGGTTCGGAGCGTATTAATTTTGCTGCTAAAACGATTGAGTTTATCGATGGTTGATTGCGCCGGAACATTCTTCATGGTTTTAGAAAGGGTGCTCGAAGTGACAGCACAGAGCGGATGGCGAATGAGTGAAGTCGGAGCATAGGCATTATCGTTTTCACTAGTGCCGTAATAGCTTCCAATAAATCCCACCATTGCCGGCGTGTCTTTAAACATCATCGCCGCGTAGTAGCTGATCTGATCTGAAAAAAGATCGTGGGCCTTATCATCAGAAAAACATTTATCCATGTTGTCTTGATTCACGATGCTTCTTGCTTCTGAGAGTTCACTATTTTGGTGGTATTGATCAACACTTGGGCCAACGATCGCCGAAGTATCTAAGTAGGCAGTAGGGTCGAGGTCAGCTCCCAGATCAATATTAGGATTGGGATTTGGAGCTGGGGTTGGTACCGGTGTTGGGGTCGGAGTTGGAGTCGGAGTCGGAACAGGGGCCGGAGCAGGTGTCGGTGGTTTGGGTCGCTTGGATCCCATCGCATGGGCGGATTGCCCAGTTACAAAAGTTATAAAGAGAATGCCCAATAGAATTGATTTTTTCATACCTCTCTTTCGGGAGGCATAGGGGCAAAATTGAAGCAATTATTTTTGAAAATTTAGCTCGGAACTTTTTGCCGCTCACTGATTAAGCCGCGTCGTATTCCGCAACCCAATCCAGACCATTTTGTTCGAATGGGAAGATGAGTGATCTTATTCATTAACAGAGATCCATCTTTACTAAATTTAGCTAGTTTTCATTCTCCACCTTCCGGTGGGTATTCCTTTTGTTTAAGGGAGGTAAATCATTTGCTAGACTGGTTACTAAATGGACTCTGCCCAATAAATGGTGCATTTTGAGCATGGCTAAAGATTTTATCTTTAGATTTTAAATGCTTCACAATTTAGTGGCTAAATAGTTGTTAATTGAGTTCGCTCCCAGTGATTATTAACCCTGAGTTTTACTCTGGAAAAATGCGCTTCCATTATATATCAAGATTTCTTGATATATAATGGAAGCTATGGCGCAGCTCCTATCTGATTTTATTTTCAAAAAATGCATTAGTCCTTTTGGGCATAAACTTTGTGTGCGAAATGAAACAAGTCACACCCAATTTGTGAAGTCAGAGGCCATCTCGATAAAAGAATTAAAAGAGGATGGAGTGAGCTTAGAGCTCCCCATTAACGTTTGTCAGAAAGGCCATAATCTCACTCTCTATTTTCTGGATCTGGATTATAAAAATAAAATTATACTTCCGATTTCGGGACATTTTAAAGAAGCACTTTTTGAAGCGATGGGAAAAGTTGAAAAACTTGAAATTAGTAAGATCAATAAAGAGTGTGTTTTTATCGAGCTGCACTTCACCCAGTATGATCAGGTCAAGTGGAAAAAAATTTTAATGGAGTATTCAAAGAACCAGGATGAAATAAACGACGTTTTAATGAGTCAACATAGAAGGGATACAGAATGAGTCTGGCATTTGATCCAACCGATAAAAAGAGCAAAGTGGTTCTCGATTATTTCGAGAATAAGAAATGGTTGATTCTTGATGTCTCGGCAAGTACCAGAACTTCTCTCAAAAAATCGATTGCTCAGGTTGGAGCTAAAATGTCCAATATGATCGATGCTGATAATTTCCTAGATGCTCAGAAAATTATTGAAAAAGAAAAACCCCATTACATCATTGGCAGTAAGCAGATCAATGGCGGAAGTACGGTCCAACTTTTTAGCAGTCATCTATTAGCTGTTCCCAATCGTTTAAACGCTGGCTTTTTTATTATTGCCGATCAAAATTCTATAGACGAAGTGGCGTTGGCATTGGAATACGAGATGGATGGTATTATTGCTCTTCCTTTTACCGGAGCCTCGGTCATCGAAAGTGTGGTTCTTAGTGTCGCTCACAAAGTCACTCCAACTACTTATCTTAATAAAATTGAAGAAGGTCGCTCCAGCTTGCTCAATGGAAATTTAGAAAGAGCGATGGAATCCTTTCAAACGGCGGTGACCTTAAATAAGCATCCATATGAAGGCTTCTATTACCTCGGACAAATTTACGATGAAAGGGAGTTGAAAGAAAAGGCCATTGCTTCTTTTGAAGAATCGATTGCACACAATGCAGAGTATTTTAAATCTCTCAATAAATTGCGTACACTTTACTCCCACCAAAAAGAATTCAAAAAGGCATATGAAATCAATTTAGTAATGGCGAAAAAATTCCCCACACCGCCTGAGAAAATTCCAGAACTCATACGGCTCTCGATTATTAATCAGAAATATGAAGATATAAATAATTATTTATCGCTCTATCGCACAATTCAATCGCAAGATAAGCAGGCCCAAACTTATTTATCTGCTGGGCTTGCGGTCCTCGGGAAATACTTTATTAATTCACATGATCTGGATAAAGGCATTGATGCCTTGAGAGGTTCTTTCAAATTTTCCAATGGGAAATATGAGATTCTTAAAAGCATTTCTCAGACTTTTGAAGACTGCCATAAACTGGATATTCTTTTTTCAATGTTTGAAGAAATTGATATGGAACAATGGCCGGAAAATGCTCAAGGGATTTATTTTCATACTTTTCATCTTACTTCCGATGACGACCTTAAAGTAATCATGATTGGCGAACAACTTCTGAAAAAAAAGATCAAAGATGTGCTGATCTACAAAGGACTAATTGAGCGAAGTATAAAGTTGAAAAGAAAGAGTGGGGCGCTCGAAAGTCTGATCCTTGAAGCGACTAAAGATTTTCCAGACTATCAAACAGAGTTTGAAGGTCTATTACTTAAGGCCCAGCTACTATAATTTTTTTAAACTGCCCCACTTCGCTGGGGCAAAGTTTTTGACTTTAGTCGCTTTTAATTGACTCAAAAAAATAATTATTTATTTAATAAGACGTGATTGTGAAATGCGACATAGATCGCTAAATGATCTGCAAGCCGTTTGGGATCTTTGGTTGTGCACCAGGTTTTTCTAATGAGTCGATTGATATTGGCCCGAAGCATGGCACAAGTGTGATTCAGCATAAACAGTGGATCGCGCCGAAGTTTTTTGAGTTCTCCTTG
>Ga0208115_1000017_pt1 | contig 84581 bp, 94 predicted proteins | sample LakWasMeta4_LOW4_2_FD_183856 | JGI IMG/M metagenome (GOLD analysis project Ga0208115, IMG submission 183856) | Freshwater sediment methanotrophic microbial communities from Lake Washington under simulated oxygen tension - Sediment Metagenome... | ecosystem: Environmental > Aquatic > Freshwater >...
TATCAACCTGCATCGGTCCTCCGATCGCCAAAACCATTTGGGCCAGGGTTCGCAAGAAAGAGTGGCCGATTTTCTCGAAAGTATTGGGCATATCCGCCGCTTCAAAGACATCGATATTTTTTATATTATATTTAATATTCAAATAAAAAACACCGGGATCGCGGGCGACTTCTAAACTGGCCTTTGCCGCAATGGAGAGCTCAGAGTTGCCGGCCAGATTGGCGGTATTGATCAACGCCTCTCGCTGCAGTTCGGCCAGCGTTTGAGGAGCCGCGATGGGCGTAATGGATTCTGATTGTTTCAAGCAAGAGACCGACAGCAATGTCACAATCGCAAATTGTAGAATGTTAATGAACATGAATTTCTCCCCATAGAATGACTGGAGTGTATCTGGCTTATGGAGTTAAAACATCTTTTTGAAATATTGATGGGTTATCAAAGCAGCAGAGAAATAAATATGACCATTAAGTAAGGCATAGTATGATCTTTAAGTTTCAAGAGGCATCTGCCAACCATTGGCCCCTAGGAGAATTTATGAAATTAATACTGATTTTTATTGTGGGATTGAGTTCATCTCATTTTGTTTTGGCCGAAGAGACGGTCACTGAAAGTGTAGAAGTCAAAACTAACAATGTTAAACGCTCCATTAAAAGGGGAATCAATAAAATTAAAGAAGAAATCAAAGAAGAAAAATGTAGAAAGGGTAAAGTGAAATGTCTTACTATTAAGAGTGGGCATAAAATGGAGGAAGCTACTGAAAGTGCATCTGATAAAACAAAAGAAGTGATCAACAAAATAGATTAATATTCACTCAGCCTTGACACTTTTCCATATGACCTCATTATAGAATAATGGGATTCTTTGTAACCTTTTCGATTGCCATCATTTATTTACTCAGCGCCAGTGTGGGCGTGGCGGAGAGTTCGTTAGGGGCATCCAAAAGTGCATCTAAGTCAATCAAGAGCGAATCCAGCGTCAGTTGTAAGTCTCAAAAGTCTCAAGCAGCCTGTCAGAAAAAAAGCTGTAAAAAAATTGTTTTGGATTTTTTGTGGATTCAAAATGATTTGCTCTTCAATGAAAATCTGGTTTCCCTAAGCACCATCTCCCAGGAAGACGTCAAACAAATTCATCCCCGTACGCTCAGAATCAATTCAGGATTAAGTCCACCCGTTTAGAAATCAATGGACCTCATTAGACATTAATTTTTTTTCAAGGATACAATCAATGAATTTAAGATCACTGATCATTGCGACTTTAATATCGACCTCTGCTCATTCCAACTCTATTATGGCCCACGAAGTGGACCCCATTTTACGAAGTTCAGACTTCACACATGCTGAAAAAATAAATCGCCACGGCTCTTCTGTTTTACGCTTAAATCTGACTCAAACAGGAATCGATAAGATTGAGATCCTGAAAAAAGTTGAGGCACGTAAAAAATTAACTTTTGAAGTTAACGGAAAATTTTTTGCTTTTAAAGTGAGAGATTTGGTGCGGGAAGATCAAATCGAGGTAGGTCCGTTTAGTCATAAAGAGGCAGTTAAAATTGCAGAGGCCTTAGTCAGTTAAATAAGTGCTAAGCAGAGGACGAGGTATAATCCCTCGTCCTCTTTATCTTTCTTTTTTATTTGTTATCTAGTAGCCAAGAATATCGACGTAAGTAGTTCCTTTGGCCAGAGCAGAAGATGATTTTGCTCTTTGTCCTTTGATGATGATTTTTCCATCGTTAAAAAGGTTTTTAAGCGCTCCGCGAGAGATGATTTTAAGATTGGCATTGTCTTCTTGCTCGCGACAAGCTTTGAGGAGAATGTTGTCCATTCTGCTTTCAGCGTAGTTAAGGTTTAAGATAATGCGGGCCGATTTTGGCGGTCTAGCGGGAATATGATTTGTTACTTCAGTTGTTTCTGTGGTTTCAGTTGTCATCGAATAGCTCCGGATAAAAATTTATCCGGAGTCTGCCACCAATCTAGCAACCTGTCGATAACTATGTAATTATTGCTCGGGATTCTCCGGGACTTCCTTGGAGAATAGCGCCAGGACAGTGGAATGCACCAGAGAATCGACTTTTCCCTTAGTTGTCATATTGGTTTGAGTCAGTCCATCGGCGATCGCTTGCAGGGTCATGCCCGATCCGATGCCCATATTAACGATCTTAATAAATTTCCTAATTTCTCTAGTTACCCCTAAGGCTTCAGGATTATGACAAATTTTTTTTTCGGCCTGCTCTAAAATACGATTGATCAGGGTGAGACTGCCATTGACCACTAAAACCGGCAGCAGCGTTTTGCGGATAAAGCTTTTTTGTTCACTGGCCTTCGGAAAGTTTGATCCCGACTGGAAGGCCAGTAAAAAGATAGAAGCGTAGGCCGAGAGTTTTAAAATGTATTTGCCTCTTTCTTCGTCAGACTGAAGCAGGGAGTAGTCGCGGGAAACATTTTGAACAAATTCACTTAAGCGTTTTTTGGTTTCAGGAATGAGGATAATGGTCTGATGATAATTTTCAGAGGTTTCGGTTTTGGTTTTATTTAAAAGATGGCGGGAGTCCGTTTTGATTTCGTCCAGCAGGTTTTTAAATCCTTCCTTCTTCGCGGTATGAGTTAAGTGAGTTGCATAATTAAAAAGGAGAAGTCCTTTGCCCCTGATCTCTGTGGCATTAATTCTTAAATTTTTAAAAAGGGGAGTTAAGTCTTCTTTTAATATGGTCGATCCGATTTCCAGCAGATCTTCAGTGGTGAAGTGCTGAAAGGCCCGTCCAATCGTTTTGAGGGTGGAGGAAGGAATATGATCATTGATAATATCATCAAGATTATGAAGTGCCAGCTCAGAGCTTTGTTTGTGTTTTTTCATCATAAACTGAATTTACACCATCTAAGCTTATAAGGCGAATTCACCCCATCATTGATCGATAATAAAAATCTTTAGAATCTATAATTATTAAAATATTTATTCTCCCGTCTTTTCGTTGATAAACTACAGTGGTGCTCTAGAGACACATCCTAACAGGAGATTATTTATGTCTAAAAAACAGGAAAAAGAGAAGAAGAAGCTCACGATTAAGGAGAAGCAGGAGCGAAAGAAAGAAAAGATTAAACACAAGGTAGAGAGCAAGGAAGATGAATAAGAAAGCTGAATAAGGAAGCTGAATAAAAAGCTGCTAATTAATCATTTAGCAAAGAAGTGGCAACCCAGATTGCCACTTTTTTTATGCCCCTGAAACTAGTTCACATCTAAGATCAATGACTTAAAAAAAGCTGGAAATTCTTATCTGTTTGGTATAGTTGAAAAATCGATTTTAAGTTGTATCTCTCCCCATCTTGCCACTTACAATTAAAGAATGAAAACAATGACAACAAAATTAATATCGACATCCGAAAAGGAATTATTTTTTAAAGTAATGGTCGTTTCGAGTCTGGCGATTATGGTTTGCTCACGTTTTCCCGCAAAACAAAACAAAGTCGAAAGCATCAAATTGACCAGCGTCTATCGCGATAATTTTGGAGACTTTGATAAAGTACACGTTTCCAATAAACCACCGGTTATTGCTAAAATGATCTCGGTGTTAAAACCCGACTTTAATGTGGCAGAAGTAAATGATGTAGCTGTAAAAATACACCAGGTTCTGCAAAAGTATAAAATTGAACCTCAGATTGTTGTAGCGATCATTGACACTGAAAGTAGCTTTAACCACGAAGCTGTTTCCTCCACGGGAGATCTTTCCCTGGCCCAGGTAAATGTTAATGTTTGGAATAAAGAATTTATCAGATTAAACTTGGCGCCAATTGATACAGAGAAATTGAAGGTCGATAAAACTTATGCCCTGGACGTCATGGGCAGAATTTTAAATATCCTTAAAACTCGTTATGGAAAATACGATCGTCGTTGGTATGCCCGTTATCACTCCAAGACTAAAAAATATAAACGAAACTATCTCCACAAACTTGAATCCCGAATGCGGCTATTAGAAAAATCGCAAATCGTGGCCATGAATTAATATTATTTCTTTTTCTGTGGAATTTTAGATTCATCTACCGTGACCTCAATCTCCACCCGACGATTCTGCTGGCGTCCCGAAGAAGTCTCATTGGAAGCAACTGGATTAGTGGGGCCTAAACCTGCCGTTCCGATTACCGGGGAGGGAAGACCTGCGGCGACCAGGGTTTGTTTCACTGATTTTGCCCGTTTGTCAGAAAGGATTTCATTCACAGTATCTGATCCGGTGCTGTCGGTATAACCCTTCACTGTTAAAACATTTTCCGGATATTTTTTCATGATCTCTGCCATCTCTTGCAACTTGCTTTTAGCCTCGGGTTTAAGCTCAGCTTTACCGGTATCAAAAAGAATATCGCTTTTTAATTTGGTGACTAGTCCTTGCTCTGTTCTTTTGGTCTCCGCTACTTTTTCAAGCTCGCGTGCCTGCTTGTCCATTCGACTACCGGCCAAGGCCCCGAGTCCTCCACCAATCACGGCGCCAATCACGGCCCCTTTACCTTTGCCTGCAACCGCTCCGATGACTCCACCGGCAGCGGCGCCGATCCCAGCACCTCTATAGGTATTTTTCTTCTCACTACTTGCACATCCGGCAAAAAAGAGAGTGGAGGACAGTATGAGAATGGTAATTTTTTTCATGTTCAAACTCCTGTTTTATAAAAATACTTTTGATAAAATATCGAGCAATAGACACTAGATCAAGTCTGAGTAATCTATTGAAAGAAATTATAATCCTTATATTTTTAGGAGTTTTAAGTTTTATTTTTTATTAAAATAATTGCCAAGAGTTTCTTCGTGATCTTTAAGAATAGATGTTTTTAATTCTTCAGGTGTGATGTCTAATATTTCTGCCACCTGCTTCATCATTTTAAGAGGCACGTTACAAAGTCCACGCTCCACATTGGAAATAAACTGGCCATTTTTATAACCCAACAATTCAGATAAATCTGATTGCGAATAGTTTTTAGGGTGGGCCACTCTTTTGGTTTTGACTAGAGTTGCGATGTGCTTAAATGTTCTCAAATAGACTCCTCTCGACAAGTTATTGCTCGCCCCCACCTATCGAAGCTTTTGTTAAGCGGCCTAAGAAAATGTAAGCAAATACATCGGATATTGAGAGTATCTTAAGCTTTCTAAATGTATTTTGTTTTTCATTGAGTGTCTGGGAAAAAGGGGAGCGAACTCCCCCCTATTGGAAATATCAAAACTATTTTTTTGAAGCCGCTGGTCGTCTTTCAATATGCTCGGCAGTTCCGGCGATTTGATTATCGGTTATATAACTGACATCGCTCTCAGGCTGCCGAATCTTATCTGCAAAGCTATCGGCTTTCGGTCCCTGGTTGGCGTTGACCACTGGTTTTTTAAAATCGGGAGAACCATTTTTTTTGTCTGTTGAATTAACCATAAAAATCTCCTGCTAGACTTTCACTTCCTATCCATCAGAATGCCTCAAAAATATTTAAGATGAAATTGCATTTTAAGAATCGAGGAATTCACTAAAAGTGATAGATACGGGCTTAATAAAAAAAAGCCACCTTGCGGTGGCTTCTTGCTTTTTGGGAACAACCTTTTGAGAGCTGCGACCAAGCCAGTTACAATTCTGAACCTGATCATTTCTTCCCAATTTTATCGTCGCTTAGGGCGCGAGTATTGCTCTACACACAAAGACTATTACGATAAGACTTCGTCTTTGTCTTGGGCCCTTAGCTATTTATAAAGCATAGAGAGTGCCGGCCTTTTTGGCAGCGAAAAATTTCAAGATATTCGAAAGTTACCAATGGCCGTCTGTTTTACATGAGGCAAATGAGGAGCCAGTATGGGGCAGGCAAGTTCTTTGCAAGTTCATCACTCTAGTATTGTGTGATTAGTAGGTGACTTGTAAGAAGGAGAATTTATGACTAAGAAAAATGTAATTTTGTGTTGGGCCTTACTCTTTTTTGCTGTGAGCGAGGTGAGTTGGGCCGCCCGTTCGATGCTTCCCAACCGCGAAATGGATATTATTTTGAAAGAACTTGATAAAAAAGGTGGAAAGCCTATCGAAAATTTAAGCGTGGATGAAGCTCGGCAGCAGCCCACTCCTACGGACGCTGTCCGCAGTGTTATGGCCAGTTCTAAGGATGCTAATACTGACTTGCTGGAACTCTCGGAAGTGAAGGATATAACGGTCGAGGGGGCCGCTGGTTTGATTCCGGCGCGATTGTATCGACCTTACCGTAAGGCCAAAGACAAAGGTCCCCTGCCAGTAGTTGTCTATTTTCATGGCGGTGGCTTCGTGCTTGCCGACAATGATGTTTATGATGCCACTCCCAGATCTCTCGCAAATAAAACCAAAGCTCTTTTTATTTCGATTGAATACCGTCGCGCTCCGGAAGCAAAATTTCCTGCAGCTCATGACGATGCTTATGCCGCTTACAAATGGGTGGTCAATAATGCCGCTTCTCTTGGCGGAGATCCAAAAAAGGTCGCGGTGGCCGGGGAGAGCGCCGGTGGAAACCTGGCACTTAATGTCGCGATTAAAGCGCGGGATGAAAAATTCCAGCTACCCACTCATGAACTCATTATCTATCCCATCGCCGGAAGTAATATGGATACCGAGTCTTACCGAAAATACAGCAATGCAAGACCATTGAATAAACCAATGATGAATTGGTTTATGGAAAATTACCTAAACACGCCAGCAGAGAAATCCGATCCACGCATTAATTTAGTGGCGGCCGATTTTAGTGGTTTAAAACCCGCCACAATCATCACCGCTCAAGTCGATCCACTTAGAAGCGAAGGAGAAGAGTTGGCTAAAAAAATGAAAAAGCAGGGAGTCCGCGTTCGGTATAAAAATTTCGAAGGAGTGACACATGAGTTTTTTGGTATGGCACCGGTGCTGAGAGATGCGCGTTCAGCGCAGGAGCTGGCCTCAAGTCGGCTTAAATCTTCTTTTAAACGTTAGCTAAACGCTAGGCTAAAAATAATAAAGCCACTTATTAAAAAGTGGCTTTATATTGCTGGCAGGAAACAAAATCTTAATTTGGCGAAGATTTAAATGATCGGTATTGCACGGTCATTAAAACTCGAAGGCCATCGCGATCGTGAGCTTCCTCTTGACCTCTAATAGCACCTGTTGTCTCCTCGACTAGAAGATTTGCACGAACTGGAGTCTACAATAATCCCTCCATCGTTTTACTTCCTACCTAGTAGGATGCAGATAAAATGCCAAGGAACTTTTGATAAAAGCTATTGAAAAGATGGACTCGATTTTTTTAATTGGGTGGCAAAAAGGGATAAACGATGGGGCATTTAAAGAAAAGTGCGCAACCCGGGCTGCGCACTTAGAGCTGAAAAAAATGCGGATGATTATCGCGATTTTTTAGAGCTTGAAGATTCTGGTTTTTTATTTGTTTGTGGAGCTGGTCTATTGCCAGAGGACTTCGATGCGTCTTCTCTGGTGGCCGATCCTTTTCTTTCCATTTTTTCCATTTCTTCCATGCTTTTTTTTGTGTTTTGAACCATAAATCCTCCGTGGTTAATTGAACACTTTTGACATAAGCATGTTTAATGCCAATTTCCTTAGTCGAAATCTCTGCTAAAAATATTGATAATGCCCATTCTTGAGTAAGGACGTGGCATAAATTGTCTCTCTATGTGGCAAATTATCCCTTAGCACTATAGTATTGCTGGCTGACCCCTAAAAAAGTTGTTATATTTTTTAAGAGGTGTCTATGTCCCAAACAATCGATCTAGTGCAGGTCCTGGAAAAAATTAATCAATTTTCAAATGAGCGGGAGTGGGATCAATTTCATTCCATCAAGAACCTTTCAATGGCCTTGAGTGTGGAGAGTTCAGAGTTGGTCGAAATTTATCAATGGCTTTCGGAAGAGGAGTCCAATGATAAATCCAATCTGACCCTCAAGACTAGAACGCAGGATGAGATCGCTGATATTTTTATCTATCTTTTAAAAATAGCGGACAAGTTGGAGATTAATCTGGAAGAAGCAGTGAATGCTAAACTGACGCAAAATGCTGAGAAGTATCCGGTGGATAAGTCTAAGGGCAATTCGAAAAAATATGACGAACTTTAATTCAGCCCCCACCCGGCTAGTGCATTGTGATGATGCGCTTGTTTGGTTGGAAAATTCTCCGGTACTTGAGGGCTGCTCTTTAGTTGCCTCCATGCCTGATATCTCGGAATTTCACGGCTATACTCTCGCCGCCTGGAAAGAATGGTTTATCAATACTGCCAAGCTGGTTTTATCACGCACTCCGGATGAGGGTGTTACCATTTTTTATCAATCAGACATTAAAGTCGATGGGGTATGGGTGGATAAGGGATATCTGGTTCAGAAAGCGGCCGAGGCCCTGAGTCATGAACTCATCTGGCATAAAATTGTTTGTCGGATTGAGCCGGGCAAAAGAAGTTTTGGCCGTCCGGCCTATTCTCATATTCTTTGTTTTAGTAAGGGTTTTCGCATGCTGGATTTAAGCAAGTCCACTCCCGACGTCATTCCCGAAATTGGTGAAAAAACCTGGGAGCGGGGAATGGGGCTTGAAGCTTGTGTGATGATCGGGAAATTTATTGCGGAGCAAACGTCCACCAAAACTTTAGTCCATCCTTTTTGCGGGCAGGGAAGTATGATCGCCGTGGCCAATGCTTTTGGGTTGAACGCTATCGGTGTTGAACGAAGCCCCAAACGCGCCGAAACGGCACGCACTCTTAGCGTCAGCCCTTCCTTGCAAAAGTTTTTAAAATAAAAATTAAACTCAAATAGTTATTCACTATAAAATTCATCTTTATTTTGTATTTTTTTAATTACAATTTTTCCCGCAAGCTTAGAAATGTCTCTTCTGCTTTATCGCACCTGTAGATGCTAGCGCTTACGGCCTTAGTAAAACCTATAGTGTTAGAACTGAAGAAACAAAGGAAAGAAGATTATCTCTTCTTTCCTTTTTTTTTCCCTTTTTTATGTCTATTTTTTTTAGAAGGAGCAAGCTTGAAAAAGAAAATGAGTCCTGGTGTTTTATTTACGGCCTTTGCGCTCTCGTTATTTCTGTCGATGTCGCTCAAAAACCTTCAGGCCCATGTTTCGTCTTTATCGTCATCTTCAACTATTGAAGGGACACAACTTGGTGCCCCCCATTGTTAAGAGTGAGTGTCTCTATGCTCATCAAAATCGCGATCAATGTTTGAACGGTAATGCACAAACTCATCTGATTTTTTCTCAGAAGTCGTTGCAATATTTTTCGCTCCATTTTCTTCCAGGATTTCTTTTGCTTTGTCTTCCCATTTTCCGTCATCGACATGAATGGAAATGAGCATCCCGCCTTCTTTGACATACCCTTCATATCTTTGTGCTACAAATTCCGGAATACCAAGCCCGATAAGACCTCCTGCCACTCCACCGATAGTTCCTCCCACGCCAGCACCAGCTATCGCTGCGATGATCGGCCCCGCCGCGATAAAAGGTCCCAGACCCGGAATGGCCAGTGCTCCAGCGCCCACTAACCAGCCGAGTACTCCTCCGCCCAGTACTCCGGCCGCTGCCCCCGTACTTGCTCCTTCAGGAGCTTTGGTTTTTTTTTCAATGGCAAAATCTTTCGTTCCCTGTTTGGAGGGCATCAAGACTGAGATATCAGAATTTCGAAAATTCTGTGCTTTTAAAATGTCGACCGTTCGGTCCAGCGAAGCCTGGTCGCTAAAAATGCCAAAAACCGAATGTCTTCCTTTTTTTCCTTGACCCATAAAAGTTCCTTGGTTGAGAGAGTTAATAATTAAGCTGATTGCGAATCTTCTTCGTTCCGGCCATTGAGCGCGCAAGATTTTCTATTTTTATTTTTTCTGCTTTATTGGCCACTGGGCCTGTGAGCGTTATTTGCTCGCCCACTGTAATGATCTTGATATTCTGGGCGCTGGTGGAGAGTAAGTTGTCGGCCATTAGTTTTTCGCGCAAGCGGCGGGTGAGTTCCACATCGGCTTCAGTGCCTTTAAGTTGGGATTCAGCTGTGACGGGAAGGTTGCGGTTCAAGGCCGTATTGTCTTTTTCGTAATGTTGAAAATCTGGTGTCACGGAAAATGCCGGATAAGAATTGCAGGCCAGGAGCAAGGCTCCAGTGCCTAACATTTTAGTTATCTTCATAAGATCCTCCCTGAAGATGAATTGGTTAATAAAGAGGAGACCCCATTATTAATTAATTCAACTTTAGCCAGTGCCAAGACTTTAAAAAAATACAAAAGGACTAATTAAGACTTAGATTAAAGGTATGTCTGAAGCTGTCACGCTTGACAGCCAAAAATAGTTAGCTACATTGGTCTATTCATTATGACTATTAATCAGGAGATCTTATGCTTTACGATGTTACAGTTCCTCAATTCATTAAAATGCTCAAGAATCTGAATGTTATTTTAGATAAAGGCGCGCTGTTTGCCGAATCCAAAAAAATTGAGATGGATGTTTTGCTTAATTCCAGACTAGCTCCTGATCAATTCACTCTGCTTCGTCAGGTGCAAATTGCTTGTGATACCGCGAAGCTTGGTGCAGCTCGCCTTGCCGGTAAAGAAGCCCCGGTTCATGAAGACAAGGAAAAAACACTGCCGGAATTAAAAGTGCGAATTAATGAAGTGCTTAATTATCTGGGGACTTTCTCGCCAGCCGACTTTCAAGGGGCGCATGAACGAAAAATTTCTCAACCACGCTGGGAAGGAAAATATTTAACTGGCACTGAATACGCCATCCAACACGCGCTACCAAATATCTATTTTCACATCACAACGGCTTACTCCATCCTGAGACACAATGGAGTAGAGGTTGGTAAAAAAGACTACCTCGGGGAAATGCCTTACAAAAAATAAATCATCATTTGACTAGAGGAGCTTGTTCAAGACTGACGGAACAAGCTCCTTATAAATGGAATTGGTTCTCTCTTTTAAATCCTCTGGCAATCTATCGTTTAGGGCGTCTTGCTTTTCAAGCGAGTTTTTAATTTTCCCCAGCAATTCAACTGCTCCTAAGGTTTTCATATAGGCACAGTAATCGACTTCGGTCGTAGCAGAGGGATTGTCCTTCAAAGCAAGATACACACTCTTTTCTCCCATTGAGAAAAGGTCATTGTTTGAAATCGAACAGCTGGTTTTAGTGACCGTAAATAAATCTTTGAAAAGTTCAAGTTCCATGAGTGGCCAGCGCAGACTTCTTCTTAGTTCGTGAAGTCCTGTCTCACCGTAGGTGAAATCAAAATCTTTTTCCATAATCTGTTTAATTTCTTTTTTGATACTTTCCGTGGCAAGATCGTTTGTCTGCCCGTCATTCAAATCCAGTTCTGCCCCTTTGTTTTTGTAGTGGAGAATAAGTTTTGAATCATTCCATTTTTTTAACAGTATTGTCAGGTTAGCCGTTTCAACTTTAAGGTGCTGGCCATAATCAGTTTTTTTGGACTCGGCTAAATTCTTTTGATCCAGAAGATCTTGCCATTTCATCGCCTGGCCAATGATGTCTTCAAGTTCTTTGAAATCCTTTTTCATGTTTTTAAAAAATTTAAAATCGTCCTGAAAAAGTCTTCCATAGATTTGCAGGTTAAAAACTTCTTTGCGGGCCTTGAGTCTTAATAAATTATTTGCCTGTTGGTCCGCTGTTCCAGTCCCCAGCTTTTTCTCCAGTGCCAAGAGGCCGCGCTCGACTCTATCCTTTAAAGTGAGGGAGTGGGCATTCATCGAAAAGAATAGGGTGCTCATGATCAGTATTGTTTTCATAAGTAGGCTTTATCACAGATTTTAAGGAGGGAAGTAGGCCCTCTATAAAAAATTCACACTTTTCCCTGCCCCAGTTGTCATCTGCTAATATTTGGTCATGAAAAGAATAATCACGACAATATTTTTAGTGATGGCCTGTGGGCTATTGGTTATGGGGTCTTTGTCCGCCAAGGTGTACGATTATACCGAGGACAATAAAGTAAGCTTGCTGGAAGATGCCCGAGCGGCAGTTGCTTTAAAGCTGGAGCTGGTAAGAAATGCCAAACACCATGTCCATATTATGACTTATTATTGGGATAAGGATGGTTACCCCATTGAGCTGATGCAAGAGTTAAACAATGCTCACGCCCGAGGGGTGGATGTTCGGATTATGACCTCTTATATTCCTAGCGTAACTATGGATTTTTTTGGAAAATCCAAAAAGACTCTTTATCGCAATGCTTATCTGAAATCAAAAGCCATTCTGGCCTACATGAAAATGGTTCCTGGAAACAATCAGAGCATAACGAATAATATTCATGAAAAGATTTTTTTAGTTGATGGCGAAAAAGCTATTTTGGGCGGACGAAATATTTCTGATAATGATTTCCGTGCCAAAGACCTGGAAGTGATGCTGGAAGGACCAGTGGTTAATCAGGTTCAAAAGCATTTCGAAAAAATGTTTTCTTTTTTAGTGATGCTTAAAGTTAAGGATGACTGTTCGAAAAAGAACCTGCAATGTGCTAAAAAATTAAACAACACTGAATTCTCGGAAAAGGATGAAGGCTTTTATCCTGAGCAACCGCGTTTTGCCAACGGCGCCCGAGCCCGCATTTTGACAAATGAAATCTTGTTTCAGCAACACGAAAAAGACTACTGGGGAGAAGAACGTTTTTTTGCTCAGGACGATATTATTGATACGGTGGTTAATACTGAATTTACCAAATTGCGCGCCTACAATTATTTTGTGATTCCAACCACGCGCTATAAGTTATATCTGGAAAAAAAATTAGCTGAAGGCAAAAGTATCGAGATGATTTCCAACAGTCGGGGAACTGCTGCTGCCATCAGCGATAAGGGTTATCTTTACGGTCTTCCTGAAATGCTCAATTTAACAACTCGCGGTCTTCATCTTTATCAATGGCTGGGAAGCGAGTCAGAACATGGTGGCGATCATTTGCATTACCTTCATGAAAAAGTGATGTTGTTTGATGACGATCACGCCATCATTGGCTCACATAATTTTGGGTCAGGCAGTACATCGGTCAGTAGTGAAATTGCGGTGGAGTTTTACTCTGAAAGTGTCGTTGGGAGGTTGATTGATATTTTCGATGAAGAAAAAACAAATGAGCTTAAAACCAATCGCGCTTCAGTCTCTTTTTTAGAAAAGGAAATTAAAGAAAATGACGGCATGATCAAATTTCTTCATATGTTTTTTGTGAGAAATATCATTCGTGAATTGTATTAGTCTCTAAGCTGATAAGAAAAAAAGTGAATGAAGAAATCGCTCCCGGCGCTATGTGCAGGATTTCTTCATCGACCACTTTGAGAGTGTCGCCTTTTTCCAGCAATAAATTGCTGATCAAACACTCTTCTCCTTCTGCCAAAAAAAGAAAATGGATGCCCTTGCCCAGCTGAATGCTCGAACCTGGTAAAAAGTGTTCCACACTGAGCTTGGCCCGCGTTTTCTCTTTGTTATAAATCACCCCTAAGTCGATCACAGCATCTGCTCCAAGCAGTTCGCACTGGATTTCACTGTCACCCGAAAATGTGATGGGTGAATAGGGAAGTAGTGGCGTGTTGTTTAATTTTAATCCTGTTCCCTGCCAGACGACGAGCTGTCGTTGGTAGCCGCTGAAGGAAGAGAAGAGATTGGCGGCGGTCACAGTGGCGGAACTTAAGCGCCAGGAAAAATTGTTTTTGGCCACTTCGGCATTGGGTGGATCAATGGCGATTTGCCATGTTTCGCCTTTTCCATTTTTCCAAAGACTTTTTGTATAACTAGATTTTTTTAGCAAAGTAATCATGGATTCATTATACGACATTTAAACGCATTTGATGATAGATATTTTGTTTAGAGTGGAGGAAGTGAAAAACTCGCGCTTATAATGATTGCACCAGCTTCGGGTCTGATAGTGAATCAAATTGCTCTGCATTCTTAAAATAAATCTTCAATTGTTACTTTAATGTTTCCTATATCAGTATTGATTTGGGTAAGCTTTTGAGATGAAAAATTCTAAAATTGATAAATCGAAGCTTCGCTATCACTGGGGAAATATTATTGGCATTTCTGTCATTCATATTCTCGCTCTCGCCGCCATTCCTTTTTTTAGCTGGAAGGCCTTAGGCGTTTGTTTAATTCTCTTTTTTGTTATCAGCCCCATTGGGGTCACACTCACTTATCACCGTTTATTAAGTCATCGCGCTTTTAAAGTTCCGCAATGGTTTGAATATGTGCTCGCCACTTTTGGCGCACTCACCGGACAAGGGCCAGTGCTGATTTGGGTTGCCGAGCATCGTTTGCATCACCGCTTCTCTGACACCGTTAAAGATCCGCACAGTGCTCGTCACGGTGGATTTTGGTGGTCGCATGTCAGCCATTTGTTTTATCACAAAGAATTTGAAGATGATGTAAAGCAATGGAGTCGCTACATTCCCGATTTAGTGGGACATTCCTATTATCATTTTTTAAGTAAATATAATTTTGCGATTGCGCTTTCAATTGCTCCTCTTTTATATCTGATGGGTGGAATGCCTTACGTGATGTGGGGGATTCCAGTTCGAGTTGTGCTGATGTTGCATGTCACTTGGTTTGTTAATTCTGCCACTCACCGCTGGGGTTATCGCAATTTTGAAACTCGCGATGATTCAAGAAACATCTGGTGGGTTGCGCTCTTAGGAGCAGGCGAGGGCTGGCACAATAATCACCATGCTCAATCTAACTGTGCGGCCCACGGACGCATGTGGTGGGAGTTTGATCTTACCTGGCAGATCATTAAAGGTCTGGAGTTTGTTGGTCTGGCCACTGACGTGAAACGCCCGATTGCTGTTAAGTTGGTGCAAAAAAATGAAATTGATAATTCAGATAAGAGTGCCGAAAATTTAGATGAAGAGTTAGTCGTCCAGTTGGGCTTCTAAGAGACTTAAAGAGATTTTTTAAAAAAAAGGGCGAAATTTTCGCCCTTTTTTTTTGATTTGATTAAGATTTTCTAAGGTCCATGTATTTTTGAAAAGCAGGTCTATCCGACATTGCTCCCAACCATGACATGATATTTTTATAAGGCGACATATCCAATCCAAGCGGCATTGCAATGCTGGCGACACTTGCAGTGTTTAGATCAGCAAGTGTGAATTGATTTCCAACCAGGTATTTTTTCCCTTCCAGGTTTTTGTCCAAAACATTGAACAAGTCTGGAAGTTTTTTCATGTTAGTTTCAATTACGTTGTTGTCACGTCTGTCTTCTGGCACGAAAACTTTTTGAATAAAGACTTCAATCATTGGTCCCTGAAGTTCAGAACTTGCCCAGAAGCTCCACTGGTGCACGAGACCTTTTTCTGCGGCAGTTGATCCTAAAAGTTCTTTTTTGTAGGCTTCAGCAATGTAGAAGTTAATCGCCATTGATTCAAATAAAACCAGATCGCCATCTACCATGGCCGGAACTTTTCCGTTGGGGTTGATTTTGAGAAACTCAGCTGATTTATGTTCATTGCTTCGCATGTCAATTTCTTTCATAGTGTAAGGCACCTGGGCCTCTTCCAATGCCCAGAAACATCTTCCTGCACTTGAGCGTGGACTTCCATAAAGAGTAATCATAATAATCCTTGGGTTATAATGTTGATGGTTATAGTTATCAGATTACCAGTCGATTGGCATGTAATCTTTTAGGAATTGGCCGCACCAGTGTTTACCGGAATTGATGCCATCAATGAAAGGATCGCAAATACGAGCTGCTCCATCGACGATATCTAGTGGGGGTTGAAAGTCGTGGACCGCTTGCTTATGAGAAGACATTTCGGCCGGATCTTCATCGGTCACCCAACCGGTATCCACCGCGTTCATGAAAATTCCATCTTTGGCAAAATCAGACGCACTGGTGTGAGTCATCATATTCAAAGCGGCCTTGGCCATGTTCGTATGCGGATGGCGGTCTTCCTTTTTGAAACGATAAAATTTTCCTTCCATCGCCGTGACGTTCACAATATGTTTTTTTCCGGTGTAATCGCGTCTCATCATGCCGACCAGACGATTACAAAGCACAAAGGGAGCTACGGCATTGACCAATTGAACTTCCAGCATTTCCGGAGTTTGAATTTCTCCCAGGCGCAAGCGCCAGCTGTTGGTTTTTCGCAGATCAACTTGTTGAAGATCGGCATCGAGTTGTCCTTCCGGAAAAACTTCGGCGGCCACCAGTGAGTTATCGTAGCTATAAGGAATTTGCGAAAGTTCAGCTGAAGCTCTGATCCCAATCCCCGGACCTTCACCATGCCAAGCGACGGGCAAGGCCTTTTCTGTTCCAATATCACCGTGAGTGATCTGGTTTAACTCTACTTTAAAGTCCTGATGATTTTTCAATAGAACCTGAGCGCCTTCAGAAATTTTAGGAATATCGTGAAAATTTAATAATTCATTTTCCATCAGGTGGGCATAAAAGCCCGGTGGGCGGCGAACGGTTTGAGCGGCGTTGTTGATCAAAATATCAAGTCGATCAAATTTATGTTCAATATAGCTGGCAAAAATTTCGACCGAAGGAGTGTGGCGCAGATCGAGTCCATGGATGTGAAGGCGATCCTTCCATTCTGCAAAATCTTTTTCTTTAGCGTATCTGATTGCCGAGTCTACCGGAAACCTGGTGGTGGCAATAACGGTAGCACCAGATCGAAGCATCATCAGTACGGCGTGGTATCCAATTTTTAAACGCGAGCCAGTGATCAGTGCCACCTGACCGGTGAGGTCTGTTCGTTGAAAACGTTTATGATAATTAAAATCTCCACACTCTTTGCACATCGTATCGTAGAAGAAATGGAGTTTTGTAAATTCAGCTTTGCAGACATAACAATTGCGGGCCTTATCCAGCTCGGGAGCTTCGGCATAGGCATTATCACTTTCAATTTTTAATTGCTCAGGCGCCATGAATACTGCCGCCTCGCGGGCACTTCTAATTCCGGTCTGGGCACGCTTCAAGCGGTTTTGTTCCACCATTTGTTTTTGACGGAAAAACTTAACTTCTTTTTGGCGCTTTTTGATTTCTTTTTTGTCTGGGCGTGAAATTTTACCCGAGGCCATGAATAATGCCACTCTTTGCTCTTCGCTTAGCTCTGCCAGGAGATGGGTATTTTCCACCAGATGCTCGAGAGTGGTGAGGCATTCTAGGATGTCGGTAATCGAAATGTTTTTTCGGTGGTCTTCGCTGTTATTCATATTAATGCTGATTATCATAGGGAAGCTTATTTATCAATGGAAGAGCTCGGGGCCGGGTAATGACTTGTTAATATTGAGAAAATTATGCCGATCTGCACTAGGAAGGGCGGTCCTTTTTTTTGCGTGATAATCTTTAAAGCATGAAGAATTTTAAATTGGTGGTCTGCACGACTTTTATAGCTATTTTATTGGGCCAGGCTCAGGCTTCAGAAGCGATGGGCTTTTACTCCAAAGGAACTCTGGCCAGAGCGCAATCGGTGTTTGAGCGCGGAGTGCCGGTGCATAAATTATTTCTTGCTCGCCAACGAATTTATAGTAGCGATGAAATGCACGACCTGCTATTGGTCGCAGCTGATTTTTTAGCGGCCAACTTTCCTGATTCCGAAATTTTGCAAGTGGGGGATCTCTCGGCCCGCGACGGTGGAGTAGCTACAGGCCACGCCAGTCATCAAAATGGACTGGATGCCGACCTGGTTTACTTAAGAAGAAATGGACACGTTCAGACTCCAGACGCCGACTATTGGGATGAAGATTTTGTCAGCGGCAACAAACCTACTGCCAATTTTAACACCGAACGAAACTTGGCACTCTTTAACCATTTAGTCGCCAACACCCCGGTGGCGAGAATCTTTGTCGATAGCACGATTAAAATAAATCTGTGCCAGTACGCCTTAAAAAATGGAATGATGAAAGACCCTCAGATTGTGGAAACTCTGCGCCGCTTACGAGTCCAGAATCTTCACCGCACTCATTTTCACATCAGAATTAGTTGTCCTGCCAATGATCACCAATGCACTCCGCAGAGTGAAGTGCCGAGCGGCGCAGGCTGCGATGAATTAAGTATTTTACTAGAAGCAGCTACGCCCATTCACACTTGCTGAAAACGACAATCAACAAATTCTTTGCTGTTCGAAGGCCCGATGCCCTGGGCGCTGGTTAATTGATTATTAACGTAATGAAGAAAAAGATGATCACCTAAATTAAACCCTTCTTCCCGATAAAGAATTTGGCCTTCCTGCGCTTCAATCTTTAGATAGAGTTTTCCTTTTTGATAAGAACTTTTCTCGACGATGCTGGCATTTTCCAAAGAGTCTTCCAGGTAGACCAGGTAAGTTTCAATCTCACCTTCATCACCATCTTTAAAAAAATGTCTGAGTCTGTAAATTTGGGTGCCGATTTTTTTATGAATATTATTAAATCGCAAATCAGGGCGTTGATTTTTTTTAAGCCATTCCAGGCTGGCATAGCTTTTTTGGAGAGTGTTGCATGCCGCTTGAGGCAGAGCTGCTGCTAAATTTGAATTTGAATTTGAATTTAAATGGGCGACGGAAGACGAAGAAGGGTGGGGCGCAGGCTTTGAGCTGCTTGCACTCTCGCGCTCGGGATTTGAAGTAACATAGGCCCAAACGCCGATCAGTAAAATGATCAGCGCTATCCATGGTAATTTATTTTTTTTTAATACCATCGTTTGCATTTAGTTGCTTTGCGCGAAGTTTCTCCCCAGCGCAATTCAACTGTATCATTTGGATGACTCGACAACAGACCCTGGTCGATTCGTTTCCACAAGGTGGCGAGGTCAATGCTCACGCCGGGACGATAAGCAATCGGACAGGACATCAATAAATCGCTGTGGGCCACGCTTTTATTTTTGAAGATGATTTCTGCAAATTCCAGGATGCGGGGATCGATTGAATTAATGGCCCCTTCATTGATCATGTCAGCATAGGCCAGTTGAAATTTTTCAAACAATTCTTTTAAGGACTGATCTCTGGCCGGAGTTGAATAAGCATCAAACTCTTCATAGTTCATACATTTATTATTGGTCTCAGCTATACGTAGTAAGCCTTGATTGACGTAATCAATCCGCGCTTGGGCCTCGGTACAAGTTGACTTGAATGATCTGGTCATTCGTTGGGAAATAGTTTCGTTAGTTGTCGAAAGAGTTTTACGAACCATTTTAAAAAAGGCGGCCGGACCAAGCGTTAGCGCCAGGGAGAATTGTTCGTCTGAAGGACCCAGTTCTAATGGAATTGAGGATAGGTTTTTACCTAAATGATCGGGCCATCTAAATTTTCTGAAGCCCCATGGTGAGCTCGGATTGTTTTCAAACTCTTTATCTTTTCTTCTAATCAACGGAAGACCCTTGGCCTTATTGGCCTGGGTTGAATAGATCACGTCAAAGGTCCCAACTGGATTAATTGCTTTTATATTATAAGCGTGGCGAATGAATTTTCCAAAACGTGCATTGATTTTATACATAAAAATACTTCCGGGATTAATGCTTTTAATCGCCACCGGAAAAGTATCAAAATGCGCCAGGTTTTCAGTTCCTACGCTGTCGCCAATTTCGTTAATCATTGCAATCAATCTTTTGGTGTTAGTTCCCGCACGATCCCAGTTGCTCTGACGGTTGTTGATCGATTTATTAGAACCGCGCGATCCGGAAGGACTGTAAATGGCAAAAGGAAGATTGTGTTCAAAGGCAAAGATGGCGCGAAAGGCATAAGAGGTGTCAGCACAATCAGTGCTCACGCCAAAATATTTTGATTTTGGATCAGTGAACATTTGTTCGTTAACCGCATTTGACTGCATCCAGCTGCTAAATTCTTCTTCGTATTGCAGACTCCAGGCCTGATTGTCTTCCCAGACAGCAGCATTAAGCGCGAGGCTTGAGAATATAGATACGGCCAGGCATAACTTAAAAATTAAGTGCATCGTCGTTTGCTCCAAACTGAAAATAATAGGAGTTTTTAAATAGCTTCGAAAGAAAGGTCAATCATTGTTTAAAGCTATGGATGAGTTTCAACTGCTTAAAATTAATTTAAATTATGAGCGAAGTGTTAAAATGAAATTGGTAACTGAGTCAATTACTTTTGGGTCTCGCATGATTCGGCGATGGCCTAGTCCCTGAGTGGCAAGCAGTTGGCTGCCAGGCCATTGGGCAATGATGGCCTGGGCAGATAAATAGTCCACGGCATTATCAGCTTGATCGTGCACCACCAGGGCCGGGAGCTGAAGTTTGGCACCAAGCTTCCCAAGATTTAAATCGTGGGGATTGAGGGCGATGAGTTTGGTCAGCTGCTCAAAAAAAGACTGTTCACATTTTTCACTGAGCTTCATGGAGCGTGAAAAAAAATGCACGACCCGATCATAAAAAGCGGGACTGGCAATAAGTACAATGCCTTTTGTTTTTAAACCGCGACTAAGAGCGAGAACGGAACAAACGCCGCCAAAAGAATGAGCAATCAGGGCGTGGCTTGAATCATTCCGAGTGGCGCTTAAGAGTTCTCCTTGGGCGTCGATAATAAACTGCGCAAAGTGGGCAGGATTTGTTTTTTTTCCCGGCGAAATTCCATGCCCTGGGCCATCGAGCGCCACCACCCGAAATTTTTGTTGGACTAAAGCAGGGGCAAATGAAGCGAGTTGAGTTCCTCGGCCATTCCAGCCGTGAATCAACAGCACCAGAGGATCGGAGGGGGCGCCCCACTCAAAAGCGGCGATCCCGTTTTTTAAAAAATATTTTTTTGCCGATTCATGCCACGCCATTTCGGAAACTGGTCTGGGAGTGCGTACCGGAGTGGCAAAAATAGTTAAGGCCACTTTAGCGACTAACTTAGGAAAATAGGTTGAAAGAAAACCTAAAATCAGGGGAAACTTTTTTCTCATTCCGGGCGCTCGATGATCGCTGCGACTCCCATTCCTCCAGCGGTACAGATCGAAATTAATCCACGGCCACTTCCTTTTTCCGCCAGCAGTTTGGCGGTGGTGGCAATCAGTCTGCCACCAGTGGCGGCGAAAGGATGTCCGAGCGCCAGCGAGCTTCCGTTGACATTCAATTTTGCCCGATCAATGCTGCCCATCGCTTTATCGAGTTTTAATTTTTTAGTGCAGAATTCTTCTGACTCAAAAGCTTTTAGGGTGCATAGAACCTGGCCGGCAAAAGCTTCGTGAATTTCGTAGAAATCAAAATCCTGCAAGCTTAAATTATTTCTTTTTAAAAGTTCAGCGATGGCAAAAGTTGGGGCCATTAAAAGTCCTTCGCCTTTTACATAATCCACAGCGGAGTATTGAGCATCGACGAAATAGGCGAGGATCGGAAGTTGGTGGGCGTCGGCGAAATCTTCACTCGCCAGCAAAACGGCCGAAGCGCCGTCGGTTAAGGTGGTGCTATTGCCGGCAGTGAGTGTTCCTTTTCCACTAAAATCAAAAGCAGGTTTTAGTTTTGCCAGTTTTTCGATGGTGGTATCTGGTCTTAAAATGGAATCTTTTTTTAATCCTTTAAATTCAAAGATTAAATCGTTAAAGAAATTCTTTTGATAAGCGGCCGCTGCTTTTTGATGACTTTCAAAGGCAAATTGATCCTGCTCCGCTCGGGTTATTTTCCACTCTTGAACCATTAGTTCACAATGTTGGCCCATGGAGAGTCCAGTTTGTGGTTCTTTGACCACTGGGAATTGTGGTTTTAAATACTGAGGTTTAATTTCGGTAAACTTTTTTAATTTCCCCAGCAGAGTCGGGGCCTTTTGCGCTTCCATCATCAGCCAGGAAAATTCATGAGAAAAAACTCCTGCAATATCGCTGTTGGTGTCTGTCCCTCCGGCAATGCCGCTTTCTATCTGGGAGCTGGCAATTTTGAGGGCAATCTGTGCTGCGGTCTCCAGCCCGGTTCCACAGGCGCGTTGAACATCATAACCGGGAGTATGGGGATGAAGGCCTGATCTTAAAACACTTTCGCGGCTCAAGTTCCAGTCTTCTGCGTTTTTCATCACCGCCCCTAAGGCCACGTCACCCAATTGCACGCCCTGGAGTTTAAATTTAGCGACCAGGTCTTTTAGGGTCGCACTCATCAATTCAATATTCTTGGTTTTACTATAATGGCTAAAAGATCTGGTAAAAGGGGTGCGCGAACCTCCGACAATTGCAACAGGTCTGAGTACTTTTGGATCATTTAACATCTTTTTTTCCTTTGGCAAGATTATCGACTCTCTCTATAGTAAAACAGTAGGTGTTGAAAAAAAAGAGAATACTATTCGTCAATAACTTGATAAACAGACTATCTTTAACCAATGATTAGAAAATATATATGAATAAAAATTCCAACAATCCTCTCCATGGCATAACGCTGGAGCAACTTCTCACTGAGTTAGTCACCTATTATGGCTTTGCCGAATTATCCAGTTTGATCGATATCAATTGTTTTAAAAATGATCCAAGTATAAAATCGAGCTTAACCTTTTTAAGAAGAACTCCTTGGGCCAGAACCAAAGTTGAAAATTTATACATCTCTTACAGGAAGGAAATCGATGCTATCCAATAACGATATTTTAAAAAAATTGAGAGTGGCCTTATCTTTTAAGGATACTGATATTATTGAGTGCCTTGAGCTGGCAGATTTTAAAATCACCAAGTCTGAACTTTCGGCCATCTTTAGAAATGTTGATCACCCAAATTATCAGGAATGCGGCGATCAACTTTTAAGAAACTTTTTGAACGGTTTGATTATCAAAAATCGCGGTAAAAGAGATGACTTCAATCCCAATGCCTAAACTTCCCAAAAGAGTTCTGGTCACAGGCTTCGGGCCTTTTGATGGTGACAGTGTTAATCCTTCGGCCCTTTTGCTTGAATGGCTGAATTCCCAAACATTTAATTTCGAACTTCAAACAGTACTTCTACCGGTGAGCTTCGGCCAAGCTTACCCCCAATTGAATCGTGCTTTAGAGGCCTTCAACCCCAGTCATGTCATCCTTACTGGCCTGGCCAAAAATCGCAGTGAACTGACACTCGAGCGCATTGCCATCAATTGGGTGGATGCACGTATTCCGGACAATGATGGACTGGTTTTAAAATCTCAAAAGATAAAAGATGAGAGTGAAGATGGATTGTTTACCACTCTTCCTCTTTTGAAAATGCTGGAGTCGGCGAATAGGGCCGGCTGTCCAACGAAGATCTCCACCAGTGCCGGAGAGTATGTCTGCAATCATTTAATTTATTTGTATCTGGCCGAAAATCGAACTATTCCCGGGACCTTTATTCATCTTCCTGCTGCCATTAACCATGAACTCTTTTTTCAAGGCATCAGTGCTATAATCTCTTCGCTAGAATGAACGAGGCTTTACTTCAGGATTTTACCATTGGCCGATTTTTTTAGTGCGGTTTTCCAAAGTAGAGCCTGGAAAAAAATGCCATTTTATAAGCAACCCAAATTTTTTCTCACTTTCTCTTATAATTTAAGAACAGTTTAAGTTTTAGAGACAGGGAGATTCATGGTGCTTAGAAATTCCATTGCCAAAATTTCAATTTTTGTCCTGCTTACCAGCGTTGGGCATAAGGTCCAGGCGGAAAATCTCAATACTAACTCTGTCAATATTAACGATCCATTGAGTAGGGATACTTTTTCATTCCGTGCGCCTGCCGCCAATGATCTTTCTTCAAAATTAACTTTGTGGGGGACTTATTATTATCTTCCTCAACTCAATGATAACTCCGGAAATTTTGCCCTTCGTGATATGCAAAGCCAGGAGCTGGGTCCACGGCTGACTTTGCGCCAATGGTGTGATTCCGCAATGGAAGGCTCCGTTCGGATCATGTCTAAAAATGGCGATGCTAAAACTTTTAACTATGCCGGGGTCTCTCCCGAAAATGCAGTCGACTGTTCCAGTATTTTTAGAATCAATGTGAGCAAAACAAAATTCCGTGAAGCCAATGGACCTTACGGCGATGGAGTTGATGATTATATTCTCGCTCCCTATCGAAGCTTCGCCACTGACAATACTAAAATTATTCCCGGGACTGTGCTCTATGTTCCAGAGGCCCGTGGCGCAAAAATCACGCTTTCGAGCGGCAGAGTGATTACGCACGATGGATATTTTTTTGCCGCTGATAAAGGTGGAGCGATTAAAGACAATCATGTTGATGTCTATATCGGCACTCATCAGTCGGCACCCTTTTTTCCATGGATAAAAAGCAATCAGACAAAAACCTTCACCGCTTACGTTGTAACCGACAGTAAAATCATCTCGGAGCTAAACGACTTGCATATATATAAGTAAATTATTATTATCCACTTAATGAAATTATTTACCGCGCGGCTTATCGTTTATTTAAGCTTATTCTTTTCCATCGCTTCTGTTCATGCCGACGTTCAAATCCAGGCGTACCAAAAAAAATATTCATGGAAAAATGAATGGACCTCTCAGATTCTAGAGGAATTAAAAAAAGATCAATATCGACTAGGCGAGAGTGCCATGCTCAATCTTGCAATCGACTCTGAGGATTTAGATGAGCTGCAGTGTACCGGCTACAACTCAGCTTCCCCAGATGAACGCAGCGAATTTTGGGTTGTCTTTTTTTCGGCGCTGACCAGGGCCGAGAGCGGCTTCAATGCGACAGCGCGCTCTGCTCTCTCCCGGGGGCAGCGCAGTTATGGGCTGCTGCAACTGGCGAAACAAACCGCCAGGTCCCAATGCTCAATTCGGCCACCAGAGAGCGACGTTTTTAATCCGGTAGATAATTTAAAATGTGGAATCAAACTCATGGCCTGGCAGCTGCTGGGAGCTCCCACCTCTTCCGGGAAAAAAAGAAGACCGGATCTGGAGGGACAAATTTTTGGAAAGGGAATGTTCCAATGGGGACCACTTCGTCAAAACGATTTCAGAGGTCGGGCCTTGCTCGTTAATTGGTTTAAAGATCACACTGAGCAGCTCAAATTTTGTGGGCCAAAATCTAAAGTATAATTTGTAACTATCAAACCCATTATTATTTTATTCTTTTTTAAATTCATTCTTAAGCAGACACTTCATATCTTATTGGCAGGGATGCCAGGAGGAGGAGCTGATGAAAGTTTTATTATGTGTATTATTTCTGGCCAGTAATTGTGGAAAAACAATTAAGACCATGAAAGGAAATAATAGCGAGCTCAATGCCAGCATGAAAAGTTTTAATAAAAATTGAGAATGAAGGAGAAGTTGTCATGAATGGAACGCCAAAAAAACCAGACATAGAGCCCACTAAACCAGAGATTGAACCGATTCAACCATCAGAGCCCATTTCTCCCATTTCACCTCAGGCCTAAGAGAGAAACTTATTTTTTTTGATAGGCACAAAAGCCAGGGCGCGGACCAATTTGGGGATGATTGCGACAAGTATCAGGACGAACTTCGTATTGGGTGCATCTTTTGTTGCTATCGAGAAAATAACAAGATCCATCTGGTTTTTGCTTGAGGGTAAATTTTTCTGAACTGGGAGTGTAGCGCAAAATAGCAGGATGCTTGAGGGCATCCTTAATTTGTTCCCGCTCACTGAGTTCCAGGTGAAATTCATCCAGGATATTTAATCTGATCAGGTCGCTGACTTTTAACTCCACCGGCATATAACAGCAAAGACCGGCACAGGTATCGCATAGGCCTTTTTTATACTTGGTCCATAATTGAAGATCGTTTAGATGCTCTTGAATATTTTTTTTCATATGGCCTTAACCTTACGAGTGGCCACCAGAATTAATCCCATCAGGATTAAAACCGCCCCCAAAATTTGGATCGCCTGAATTTTTTCCCCCAGCAAGGCGGTGGCAATGATAACTCCAAAAATTGGTTCAGTGGTACTGAGGATCGAAGCTTCTGAAGAAGTCACTTTTTGGAGTCCTGCCAAAAATAGTGTCATCGCCATCAGCGAGCATAAAATAGACATGCTAAAAATGAGTACATAATGATGGGAGACTATTTCAAAGGCCCTTGTCGGTTGAGTGCTAAAATGTAAAAGCGATAAAATAACACCTGCTCCTAGTTGCACGAAAAAAGATGAAGGAATGGGCGCGGCCTGGCTTAAATATTTTCTGGAGAGCAGAATGTAAATCGCGTAGAAGAAAGCAGAACCCATGCCAAACAATAAATAGATCGGCCGGCTAACGCTCCATTCTCCCCACACTAAACCAATGAGCCCAATCGTCACCAATAAAAGAGCGATCATCCCCTGGCCCCCAATTTGTTCTTTTAAAAAATATCTTGAAAAAAGAACAACCAACACCGGATAAGTATAGAGCAGCAAAACAGTTAAAGAAGCCGAGAGGCCGCTCAAGGCCATAAAATAAAAACTGGAAAAAAGGGCATAGCCAAAAATTCCCAGCAATAGTGAACTGATTATTTCAAAGCGCGAAAGGCAGAAGAGTGATTTGGGATTGGTGATTAAGAGGAAGAGGGCAGTGAGGCCTGCCGAAAGTAAATAACGGAGGCTCAATAACTCACCGGGAGTAATGTTGTATTTGTAGGCCATTTTTCCAAAGAGGCCTAAAAAACCAAAACAGACACCGGAGAGAATTATTTGTAGAAAACCAATTTGACGAGAATTTAATATCATTGCCTGAGATTATAACAATTATTTACAGCGCTGGCCCACCTTCATTCACCAGCGCTTTAATTGCCTCTTGCTCAAACTTTTCAGGCGCTACCCAGCGTGATTGATTGTCATTTTGTTTATATCTTCGGACCAGACTAAGTAATTTTGCAGCTGCGGCACACGCATCATCGGAAGCCTCTTCGATCCTGCTCTGGTCGTCGACATATTTTAGAATAATTTTCTGATCTTCATAAATTTTATGTTTGGCCCAAATATATGTTTCAGGCGCGATCTGATCAGCGCCTTCGGCTTCTGCCTGCTTAAAATTACTGATCGCCAATTGCAGTTTTTCTTTGGCTAATTGTTTGGTCATTTCATTCATAAACACTCCTTAGCGTAGGGACTGTTCATTCTGCAATGCTTGCTTCCAAAGGAAAAATACAAAAAAACAAGGCCATTGATCGGATTCCATGTGATTAAGCGCGTTGGCAGCTGATTCTTTTTTCCGTGAATTTTCCGATCACCAGACCGAGCAACGAAATGGCGGAGATTAAAAAACACCAGATAAAATTCCAGTTTTTCCCAATCAGGTAGCCGCTGATTAAAGGACAAACGATTTGAGCAATCGACATGAGGGTTTGATTGAGACCAAACACCAGGCCTTGTTGATGAGGACTCGCATTCTGGGAGAGCATACCTGAAATCGCCGGGCGAAGAATAGCATTGCCTAAAGAGTTAATGGTGATGCCGATCAGAAAAATGGCCAGCAGCGGGGAGATGGCCATTACTAAATAGGCCAAGGCGGTTGAGGCAAAACCGATGAGCATCAGGTTTATTTCACCGAGCCTTTTGACTAAAAAATCCATGGCGAATAATTGGAGAGACAAGGAAATGACTCCAACATAAGAGAGCAATAGGCCAACTTCTCGGGTGGTAAAATATTTTCCTTTCCACATCAGTACCCGCTCGGCATACATCGCTAGTCCGGACATATAAAGGGCAAAGCTGACAGAAAAAATAAAAAAGAGAATGAAGCAGTCTTTTAGCACCGGGGAGTTAAAGAGGGATAATGATTTTTTTAACTGATGTATCGCCCCTTTGCTCTTAAGCGCATCATGAGATTTTTGAGATTTCTGAGATTTTACCGCGACGTCTTTAAGGAAAAAGAAAGTCCCCAAGACACTGATGAAAGAAAGCAGGGCGGAGGCCCAGATAGGGGCGGCGTGCCCAAAATGAACGAGCAATCCTGAAATGGCAGGTCCTAAGATAAAACCCAATCCAAAAGCTGCACCGATTAAACTCATTGCTCTGGTGCGATTTTGTGGTTCGGTTACATCGGACATATAGGCCTGGGCCACGGTTAGATTTCCTGCCGTCACGCCATCAATAAAGCGCGAAAGGAAAACAACCCAGAGAGTGTTAGAGAGTGCCAGAATGATAAATCCGATGCAGGTCCCAATCTGACTGGTGAGTAAAACAATTCTTCTGCCGTAGCGATCTGAAAGATCGCCCAAAATGGGCCCGGCAATCAGGGAACAGAGGCCGTAAATGGAAGAAAGCATTCCAACCACAAAGGGTGATGCCCCCAGGCTTTCAGCATAAAAGGGAAGTAGCGGAATCATTATAGTGAATCCCAAAATATCAACGAACACAATTAACAAGACAGTTAGGAGTGCGCCGTTATTTTTGAATTGCATAAGATTCCGAATGTTTTTTAAAAAAACTAATAGTTAAAATTTTGCCACGAGCGAAGTTGTAAACAAGGTATCAGTTTTAACAGCACCAGTATTAGGCAGGTTATCGTAACGAAGAAGATAACCAGTCTTAATCGCAAACATATTATTTAAGGCCGCCGTAATGGAGAGTTCAGTATTCATCTGGTAGTCAGTTCCATTCGTTAAATTTGGCAAGTATTCAAACCACAATTTACTGGAAACACCTTCCGACCAGAGTTTTAGCGCTTCGGTGTAACCGCGGAGGTAATGCAATTTTTTATCGGTACCCGTTAATTGTTTTTCCACAGTGTAACGATAGCCAGCTTCCACATCCCAAACGAAGGTAGGCTCTTTTTTGAGAGAGTATTTAGCACCGGCATCCGTGTTATATTTTTGGTTATAACCAGCGTATTTATCGCTTTCAATCATCTCTCCCAGATAGACGCCTAGTCTCGATGAAACGGCGTGGTCATAACGAAGTCCCGCCGACCAAAAAAGGGCGTTTTCGACATCGTTCGTTTTGGTTTGCAGATAGCGTCCGGTAAATTTGAGGGAATCATCTGTATCCCAAACATATCCTGCTGTTTCTTTGGCCGTTAAACTTTGGGAATTTGAATTTCCTTTTGCGATTAAGATTCCAACTTCTGATTCATTGGTCCAATTGGCAAAACTTGCTGGCACCATGAGTACAGAGGCAGTCGCGATTAACATTTTTAACTTTGTTATCTGATTCATTTTTAGACTCCCTTCGCTAGTTTAACGTTCTGGGGAATTTTAAAGGAATAGGGGGCAAAGGGCAAGACTATCCCAACTGATTGTAAGAACGAATCAGGGATATAGTTTTTCTAAAAGTATTAAAATGGCCTTGGGGATTTCACATTTTTCCCAGTCGAGCTGGAGTTGATCTTTTAAAAATTGATTGGCCAATTCTTCGCCTTCACGTTGTGTTTCTTCTCTGGCCTCAAGCAATTCAATATTTGAAAGGCATTGGCTTCCGTTGTCGTTTTCGATGCGAGGATTAAAACCCAGGCATCCATAGGGCTTCAATTCTTTTTTGATGGTGCAGCCTTTTGAGCCTGCAACAAAGAAGGGGCAGGTGTAAGTTTTTCTTAAGAAGGAATTTGTTTTTTTTCCCAAAAATATTTCATGATCTAAGCGATAATCTAGAATATTTTTTTTAAGTTTGTTTTTGATTTCAGAAATGTTTTCGTTCGTTATTTCCAGCGAGACAATCATTTCAAAAGCTTCGATCGGGGTGACTCGCATAGAGTTCGCGCTGAAAGTGCAACAGGTTCCACTACAATTAAAACAATCAATTTTTTTGTCGGTCAGACCGGCCATTTCAGCAGTCAACTGCTGTCTTCTCTCACGGGGAGAGCGCAGCTTGAGTTTTTGATAAAGAGAATCTTGAAGCTCATTGAATGTCATCATTAGAAGTCATTTTAAACGACCAGAGGCGAGATTGAAAGGACAGAATAAATGGTCTAGTCTAATGAGATGGAACCCTTTAAAAATTTATTTAATAAAGAAGTCGTCGCTCGCATTGGGCGCGCCCTCAAAAAGCAATGGCCATTATTTAATTATGCCTCGTTTATCAAAAATAGTGAACGCGAGCTTTTGCCATTAGAGTTAAAAGAACGCGTCGCTTTTATCACCGCCAGACTTAAGTCTCATCTGCCCGATGACCCGAACGTCTCCATTGCGCTCCTGGTGGCCACCCTAAAACAAGAAGATAAAGATGGACTGGAGCACTTTGCCGTCTGGCCCCTGACTCACTACGTGGCGCTCTATGGACTGGAGCATTTTGATCTCTCTCTTAATGCTCTTCTACAAATGACCAAAGTTTTTACCAGTGAATTTGCAGTTCGCCCTTTTTTTGTTAAAGATGAATTGCGGACTTTAAAATTTATGAAGGCCTGTGCTCGCCATGAAAATGAACACGTCAGGCGCTGGGCCTCTGAAGGCTCAAGACCTCTCTTGCCCTGGGGACAAAAACTTCACTCTTTTGTTTCAAATCCCAACGCCTCTTGGGAGATTTTGGAACAATTAAAAAATGACCCATCGGAATACGTCAGAAAGTCGGTCGCCAATCACCTCAATGATCATTCCAAAAATCATCCCGACTTCGTGATTGAAAAACTGATGATCTGGCATCGGCAAAAAGATAAAACGGCAAGGCTAGAGTGGGTGATTAAACACGCCAGCCGCTCACTGATTAAAAAGGGCCATAAAAAAGCTTTCCTCTTTCATGGGGTGGAATCAGCTAAGATTAAAATTCATCACCAAAAGATTCTAACTAAAAAAATAAAACTGGGCGAAGTGCTAAAAGTTGAGGTGACACTAGAAAATCTTTCGAAAAAAACGGCAAAAATTATTCTGGATCACGAACTCCATTTTTTGAAGGCCAATGGCTCCCACGCCATAAAGGTTTTTAAAGGAAAAAAAATTAGTCTAGAGGCCGGTGAAAAGAGCAAGTTGGAAATGACTATTCCACTAAAAGCAGTTAGCACCAGAGTGTATTATGCGGGGAAGCAGTACTGGAATATTAAAATAAACGGTGAGAGTGCTCCACCGCTGGCCTTTGACTTAAAAGTTTTTTAAAAGCTAAATAGTTTTGAGGTCGAGCACAAAACGATACATTACATCTCCCTTCATCATTCGCTCAAAGGCGGTATTGATCATGGTCAGAGGAATCACTTCAACATCGCTGGTGATATTATTTTGGCCACAGTAATCGAGCATTTCCTGAGTCTCTGGAATCCCTCCAATCAATGATCCGGCAAGTGATCTTCTGCCGTAAATGAGATTGCCGACTTGAATTTCGGGAGGTACTTCCGGTAAACCGACCAACACCATCGTTCCTTCGCGTTTAAGGAGTTGCAGATAAAGATTGAGATCGTGAGCAGCGGAAACGGTATCAATTATAAAATCAAATTTTTTGGCATGGGTGGCCAGCAGTGCAGCTGAATCCGTGGTGATTGCCACTTCACTTGCTCCCAGTCTCAGGGCGTCTTCTTTTTTATTCAATGAGCGAGTAAAGACGGTCACACTTGCTCCAAATGAATGAGCAAACTTGACGGCCATGTGACCGAGTCCTCCGAGCCCGACCACGCCAACCTTTTGGCCGGGGCCGACTTTCCAATGACGAAGAGGCGAGTAGGTTGTAATGCCGGCACAAAGTAAAGGGGCGACATTGGCAAGATTTAGATTGGAGGGAATTTTTAATGAAAAATCTTCATTAACCACAATGCATTTTGAGTAACCACCAAAAGTTCTCTCTCCGTTTTTTTCAATACTGTTGTAAGTGCCTACCGATCCATTTTCACAGAATTGTTGAAAACCGTCGCGGCAATTGCTACATGTGCGACAGGAATCAACCAGGCAGCCGACTCCCGCCAGATCGCCGATTTTAAATTTTGTAACAGCTGAACCCAGTTTGGTAATATGGCCCACGATTTCGTGACCGGGAACCATGGGATAAACAGCATTGCCCCATTCATTTCTCACTTGGTGAATATCGGAGTGACAAACACCGCAATAATCAATTTCGATTAAAACATCATGTGGACCAAGGTCTCTTCTGGCAAATTCGAAAGGAGCAAGTGGGCCACGGGGTTTGAAGGCCGCATATCCGGATGTTTTAATCATATTATTTATTCCTGTTGAGCTGGTTGCTAACCCTAAAAAGCTTAGCATAGCACAAAAACAAATCCGACCAAAATTCTCACTTAAAAGGGCCCATGACAAAGCCTGGGCATTGAATGATAATGACTGCATCACATTTGGAGATAAATATGTCTGTGTCAATTACACGTAACCCCAACCTTACCAAGGCGAGACAGCAGAAACATTATGAGCACGAATTGCGCGAACAGTTTGGTGATCAGTGGTGGACCGGATTGGCGCCGGAAATGTGTCCGGGGTTTGATCGTGAACGCGCTTGTCTGGTGGCCTTGCCTTTACTCAATTTAGCAATTTGTTCACGACAGGATATTTTGGATTATTTTAATAATTCCTGGACGCTGACGGAATTGCTTTTTCAGGGTCTAAAAACCCAAGAGGTTTATAAGCGTCCTCCTTATCATGATCTTCGCCATCCACTTATTTTTTATTATGGTCACCCAGCCGTTTTGTATTTGAATAAAATGCGCCTGGCCGGATTTTTTTCAGGGCCTATTAATCTTTACCTGGAAAAGGTTCTGGAGACCGGGGTTGATGAAATGTCCTGGGATGACATGAGCAAAAATGAGATGGAGTGGCCCTCGGTGGAAGCCGTTCATAGTTACCGTAAAACGGTCTATGCACTGGTTACTCAGTTGATAAAAACTCATCCTGATCTCGATTCAGCAAAAAGAAATTTTTACCAAGCTTCTCCCTGGTGGTCCTTGTGGATGGGAATGGAGCATGAAAAAATCCATTTTGAAACTTCCAGCGTACTGATTAGTGAATTGCCCATTGAATTGGTAGAGACCCCAAAGTTTTGGGCGCCGATTCACCCCAGCCATAAAGATCAGGCGCTGATCGAAAATAGCTGGATAAAAAAATCAGGTGGCAGTGTTCATTTGGGCAAGGCCCTCGCAACACCCACTTATGGTTGGGATAATGAATACGGAGAACGCACTCAAGAGATAAAAGATTTTCAATTCACGAAATTTCAAATTACCAACCGTGAGTATTTTGATTTTGTCTCCAGTGGCGCCTATCTGCTGGACACATATTGGAACGCGGAAGGGCTCGAATGGCGAAAATATCGAAATAATAAACGACCTACTTTTTGGGTAAGTGTGGGACCTGAAGGTTCTCATCAATACGAACTAAGAACTATTTTTGATATTATACCGATGCCATGGAACTGGCCGGTCGAAATAAATTTCCACGAGGCCCAGGCCTATTGTCATTGGAAAAATGAAAAAGATAAAAGTAAACTGCATTACCGTCTGTTGACTGAAGCAGAGTTTGTTTCGCTTCGACATACAAACAAAGATGCCGTCGCCCAGGATAAACATTATAGCGACTATAAAATAGTCAACGAATTTAAACCGAACTTCAATTTTGTCTGGTCTACCCCCGAAAATGTGAATGAAGAGTTTGCGGGCAATACCTGGCACTGGTTGCTGGATCAATTCAATCCGCTTCCTCAGTTTGAAATTCACCCTTACTACGACGATTTTTCCACTCCCTGTTTTGATGGCAAACATCAGATGATGGAGGGCGGATCTTTTATCAGTTGTGGGCATGAAGCGAGCCAGTGGGCGCGTTTTCATTTTCGACCGCATTTTTATCAGCACAGTGGATTTCGCATGGCCGCGACCCTCGATGGCAGTGTGGATAATGGGGCCATCAAATTATTAGAGAGCGATGAATACATTCACCCAAGACGGGAAAATGTGCTCGATCAGATGCATGCTTCGCCTGATTGGTGGAAAAATGTAGAGCAGCCACTGGAGATGAATGAAGAAGAATTGACTTCTTTATTTGATCAAACCCAAAGTGAAGTTTTGGATTACATGAAAAAATTTGAGAGCATGGCCCCGATGGGCACCGCCCACGATCCAAATACCAACAGTCTGAAAAAAGATTTTATCCTTCCTTATCAGATGACTAAAAAATTTCCTGAGCGACCTTTGAATTATCATGCTTTAGTGAAAATGATTTTTTCGGAAATGGCGCCCATGTCTCAATTGCCGGGACACCCTGGCTTTGCTGCCTACGTGGCGGGAAGTGGAAATGCGATCTCCAATACCGCCCAACTAATAGCTCAAACTCTCAATCCTTTTACTGGTCACTATATGATGGCCCCGGGACTGGTGGCGCTTGAGCAGGAAGTGATTAAATGGTTTATTCATTTGATGGGCTATGATGAAAAAACAGCGCTGGGTTATTTAACCACTGGTGGCAGTAGTGCCACGATGAATGCCTTGATAATGGCCCGCTTAAAAAAACTTAAAACTTTTGATTATTCAACGGTCACTGGTTATATGTCGAGTGAAGCTCATCATTGTGTGGCGAAGGCCTGGGTGATGCTAGGATTTAAAAAAGAAAATCTTCGTTTAATTAAAACCAAAAATTTTAAAATTGATCCGCTGTCCTTGCAACAAACAATTACTCAAGATATTGCCCTTGGCCTGAAACCCTTTTTTCTGGTGGGGACAGTTGGTACCACTAAGACCGGAAGTGTAGACGAGATTGCGGCCCTGGCCGATATTGCGGCCAAAGAAAATCTCTGGCTTCATGCTGATGGCGCTTATGGTGCGCTCTTTATGTTGACGGCCAAAGGAAGAGAGCTTCTGCAGGGGATTGAAAGATGTGATTCGATCGCTCTTGATCCTCATAAAGCACTGTCGATTCCTTATGGGACCGGCTGCCTGTTGGTAAAGGATGCAAATAATATGAGTTTCGATTATATTTCTGATGACTCTTATATGCCGCCCAAACCAACGATTGGTGAACACGACTACGCCGATATCACTCCCGAACTCTCACGCGATTATCGGGGACTCAGAGTATGGTTGCCGATTAAAACTTTGGGGATTGCCCCTTTTATTTTAAATCTCGAAGAAAAATTACAATTGAGTGCCTGGCTTTGTGAAGAATTAAAATCCATCAAGGAGCTGGTTGTGGTGAGTGCCCCCGAACTTACAATCTTGGCGTTTGCTCATCAAAAGGGCGATGAAGCGACCAAGGAATTAATGAAAAAAATTAATAGCAAAGGTACATTGTTTTTATCTTCCTGCATCTTGGATGGAAAGTTGGCGATTAGAATCTGTTTGCTGGGGTATCGGCTTCACTACGAACGCTTGCATAAAGCGCTTGGAGAAATTCGTCAAATGGCGGCCGAATGTTAGATCACTACAAGGCCCAATTTTATCGCGATAGCTCACGGGTACATTTAAATAATGCAGGACTGGCCCCTATTTCCAAACCGGCGCGCGATAAAATTCACTATTGGGCAGATCGCTTCTATCAGGAAGGATTTTTTACCGATCAAGATTATATGAATGATGTCCTGGGCTCCCGCACTGCCCTGGCGAAATTAATTGGATGTCAGCAAGAAGAGATTGCTTTTTTTCAAAGTACGGCCAGTGCCATCAGCCAGCTTTGTTTTAATTTTCCGCTCAGGGCGGGGGATGAAGTCCTCACCTGGGACCAGGAATACGCTTCCAATTTGTATCCTTGGCAGGAAGCAGCTAAAAGATCAGGCGCCACTTTAGTGCTTGCTGCCTCTGGCCCTGGTTTAACAACTCCACTGGCGAGTCTCTTGGCAAAAATTACTCCGCGAACTAAAGTCATTGCTGTATCCTGGGTTCAGTTTCTAACGGGGGCCAGGTGCGATTTAGCGGCCTTGTCTAAAGTCACTCGGGAAAAAAATATTTTTCTTTTTGTCGATGTGATGCAAGGACTGGGGCTTCACCCTTTGAATATGAAAGAGTGGGGCATAGATGCTTTGGCGGGAGGAAGTCACAAGTGGCTTACTTCACCGGTGGGGGTTGGCTTTTTAGCGCTTGATACAAAACACATGGATAAAATCCGGCCACATAATGTAGGGGCCTATACTTTTGGGACCTGTGATGATCCCACCGATTTATTTTGTCTGCCTAAAAAAGACGCGTTGAAATTTGAGGCCGGATCAAAACAGGTTTTAGAAATCACGGCACTGGGGGCCTCGATTGATTTAATCCTGAAAACTTCTGTGCTCGCGATTGAAAAAGAAGTGTTGAGGCTTTCGTCCTCGCTTCATCAAGGATTAGTCGGCCGTGGCTATGAAGTTCATTATAACCAAAGCTCGATCGTCAATTTTATTCCTCGCCCCGACAGTGCTCAGAAACTCAGTGCCATTGGGTGCAATTTTGCGATTAGAGGTCCGGGAATAAGACTTTCCCCCCACGCCTTTAATAGCGATCAGGAAATTGAGTCTGTTTTAGCGGCCTTAAATTAGCCTATAGATTTTACAATTGAGAGGCTGAGCAGCTAAAGAATCGCTACAATGCCCTCATGCTAAAATGGATCACTTTATTGTTTGTCATCGCTTCCAACTCTGTCAATTGCTGGGCGAAAGACTTGAGTGCGGAGTATATGGTGGCCAAGCGTCTGCCGCTTTGGAGTGAAGTCCAGGCCCTTCAAAACTATAATGTGTTGGTCATTCCCGGAGTGCTGGCTGAGTCTTTTATTTCTGATTCAGATAACCAAATCAAATTAAATTTTTTATTCGAAGATGGATTTAGCGAACAGCTCAGTCTGCTTGAGCATTTTAAGATTGATCATCAGTTTCTCAAGCTGGAAACTGAAAACAGCCCCAAAGAAAATGCCAAGAGTATTATCGATGCGATTGAAAAATCAACTAAACCAGTTCTGATTTATTCCCATTCTAAAGGTGGTCTGGATACACTTGAGGCGATCAGGCAGCGGCCTGCTATTCTTTCCAAAATTTATGGCTGGGCCAGTGTTCAAAGTCCTTTTTGGGGAGCACCTGTTGCCAGCGGTTTTGATAAAAATCTTATTTTTAGAGACAGCGGCCATAGGATCTTTGAATGGATGGGGGGCAGTGCCTCAGGGATGAATTCCCTTACCATCGCAGAACGAGAAACTTATATGGAATCGACAGAGATTAAAAAATTAATTCTGGAAATTAAGCACAAGATTAGAGTCATTAATTTTGCTAGTTTTAAAAAGAATAGACTGGGAATTGATACGCCCTTGGAGCTTTTTCGAAATTACACCCAAAACAAAGCGGGAGTTAATGACGGAGTTGTTCCTCTTCATAGTGCGCTGATGAAAGAGCATGGCCACAACATCGATTATATTATTGAGGCAGAAGTGGATCACCTGATGACCATGACCAAATACCGATTAGATAATGTCTTTTACGATCAACAGCTGCACACCTTGGCACTCTTAAAACTTCTGCTTTAGTAAAATTAATAACTTTAATATTTTTCTTGGCGGCCTTTCTTTTTATCTCCGTGAACTTTCTTTTCATTTAATCGTTTATTTACAGCACTTCGAGAGGGTTTTGTTGCCTTTCTAAGTTTGGGGGCGATGGCGACAGAGTTGATCATTTCCTGCAATTTTTCGACGACATCGGTTGCGTTCAGGTTTTGGGAGCGATGTTTTTGGCTCATCATCGTCAGGACACCGTCCTGATTTAAGCGTTTGGCATATTTTTTGAGAAAGCGCTCGTGCACATCGCGGGGAAGAGCGGTGGTTTCCAGCGCATTCCAGTGGAGTGTGACTTTGGTATTGACCTTGTTGACGTTCTGACCGCCTGCTCCTGAGCTACGAGAAAAAGAGAAGGTAAATTCGGCGGCCGGGATTTTTAATTTGTGCATTTTTATTTTTTGAAATTTCTTTGGATAAAGGTTTCGATTTTTTCGAGATCATAAGGAAGACGGTAGAGTTCTTCAATCACATAATTTATTTCGGCAGCATCCAGTGGGGTATTGGCGCGCTCCTGGTTCCATCCCCAGCTCCAGTGAGTTTTATTTTTGACGGGGGAAGTATGTCCCGCTCTTACACCTAGGTAAATGAGCTGGGCCCAGCTCGCTCCGGCCACTTCTTTGACACAGGCCTTGAGTCTCAGGTCAGTTTTATCCATGTCGGCTTGACTGCCGCCAAACCAGTAGCGCATATCATGCTCCTCACAGCAGTGAGTCCAGAGTCCTGGTTGTTTGGGGGTTCCATCGATAAACATGGTACAGCCATCCGAAACAAAGCTTTTCAAGGTGCTGGCGGCTTCTGCTTTTTCGAGAGTCAGGTTCAAGCAGGCGAGAAGAATGATCATTAAAAAGCTTTTCATCTTAACAATGATAATCGCTTATAGGAATTGGTGAAAGGTTATATGCAAAAAATATATGGCGCTCGCCCGTTGGAGCAAAGACCCGGATCGGGACCGCTTTCTGGACGGATCGAATTTTAAGTTTTAAGCTACAAGATCAAGGATTTAGCGATCCTAAAGGGGGAGAACCAAGTGAACGATCAGGAAGTCAAATCGGCCAATACGCTTTTCAGTAGCATTCCCAACATCAATCCGGAAGATTTAAAAGAGATCGAACTTCGGCTAAAGGAAGCTCGAGATAAGACCCAGGAATTGATCCGGACTTATCCACTAACTTCAGTGGCCATTGGTCTGGGGATCGGTTTTTTAATCGGAAGAATGTTTTCTAAAAAATAAGAAGGATTGACGATGGATTTGTTTAAAATAGGCGAAATGTTTTTGAAGATGATGATGGGGCAGCACAGCTCTCTCGGTGAACGCTCTCAGGAAATTTCGGTTGAAATTCTCAATCAAATTAGAAGAGTGCTTATCCTGGTGGTGATTACCCTTGGGGCCCTGACCATGTTCTGCATGGGGATGAGTCATTTAATTGAAAGAGTATTAAATAAGCTGGATGATGGAAGTTTTATTTTTACCAATGCGATTGGCGTAATTCTGTTATTCATAGCCCTTTGTATCGGGGTTCTCGTTTATTCTACCAACAAAAAAGTATGGCTTGATATTTTCAAGAAAGAAAAGCCCGTTGCTCCTGCACAGGCGGTCGCTGCGGCCACCAGTACTATCGAATCAGTTATCAGTCTTTTAGTTTTAGATATCATCAAAGAAAGAGAAGCTAATCGCGCGCTTAAAAAAACGGCTTCCCAATCAAGTAGTAATGAAAACGAAAATGAAAGTGAAAGAGGAGATGTTCGATGAGTGAATTAAACGCCGATTTTCTCTTTAAAAATTTCTTAAAAATTGTCACCGCAATCTGTATTGTCCTGGCCTTCATGTTTGTCCTGTCCCCCTTCATCATCCCACTACTCCTGGGGGGTATCCTGGCGATGGCCTTTAGTCCATTTGTTGATTATTTTATCAAGCGAGGGCGCAGTCGCCGCCTTTCGGTCGTCGTCATTTCATTAGGTCTTTTTGTTCTGGGGCTTGCTCCGGTGACGGTGGTGCTGCTTAGAGGAACAAAAATTGTTACCTCTTTTTTAAGTGAACAGTCCATTTTAATGACCAAACATAAAATTGAAGATAAAGCCTATGCTCTGCTGGATAATTTTGCCGAACTCTACGCCATTGATCCGGTTGAGGCCCATGAAAAATTTGATAGTGTGGTCAACTCGGCCGGTAGCTGGGTGCTTGGATTATTTAGTAACTTGCTTGCTCAAATACCCAATCTGGCGATGCTCAGTTTTGTGACGATCCTTGCTTTTTATTTTTTTCTGGTCGATGCCAATCGGATCAGGAAATGGTTTGATCGTTATTTCAATTTTTCCAACGGCAATGGCGATAAGTTTATTTATTTGATCAAGGCCAGTTGTAATGAAATTTTCTTCTCTAATGTTTTGACCGGGCTTATTCAGGCAACGGTTGTATCCACTGGAGCATTTTTTTGTAAAACCGGTGATGTCTTTATTGTTTTCTTCATTACATTTTTTCTTTCTTTTATCCCTGTGATCGGTGCTGGGCCAGTGGCTTTTTTGCTGGCGGCGCTTGCCTTTCTAGATGGAAGAGTGGGGGCGGGGATTGCGATGACCATTGTTGCCATTTTTGCCGGGCTAGTTGATAACCTCATTCGCCCTTACCTCACCAGCCGCGGGGAAGTAGCGGTGCCGGTTTTTTTCTCTTTTTTGTCGATTGTCGGAGGTGTTTTGGTGATCGGGTTGCCAGGACTTTTTTTAGGACCGTTGTTAGCTTCGCTAACTTTTGGAGCTCTCCCTATAATTTTTGATGAGTATTTCCATAACAAAAATAATAATAAAACCCTTAGCACACCGGAAACATCAGTTGCGACCTCTGGGGATCAAGTTGAATAAATTGCTGGAAGACTTAGTGCTAATGACTCTCTCTTTTTATGAGCCCATGACTTTGTCCAATATTATTTTGGATTTTGATGATGAAAAACTTAAGGCCTTTCCCGATTTTGATAAAATTCAATTGCAAGAAATCCTTCATGGCCTGGCAGCTAAAAAACTTATTAAGCCCGTCAAGATTGATAAGGAAGAGGGATGGATCAGAATTCATCCCAAGCGTTCCTGGTGGAAAAGGTTGCTTCCTTTCTAATTAAAAACTCGTTGATACTAATCTGCTTTTGTCATGATTCAACACTGATTCAGTGGCTTTGCGCCCTTGCTTGACCCCCATTTCGGGCGGGCGTAGGCTTTTCTTAGGCGCTCACTCAGACTTTTTAAAGTCTATAAAATGAGAGGTAGCATATGAAAAAATTTATAGGTGGGGTTGTAGGTTTAATGATGGTTCTCATCACAGCTTGTTCATCAACACCAAGTGATCCTCATAAACCAGAGATGAGTGTTGATCGAAATCCGTCACAGTCCAAAACTTATAACCAATTCCACAATGAATGGGAGAACTAATCAGGGTGCCTGTTATGGGCGCCCTCTAATCATCACTTCCGCAATTAGTAGCAGCGAAGGCGGCAATTTCATTATTTTTAAGATCATAGAAACCAAGCACCGATCCGTAAGTGTTGTTGCCACTGGTGCTGCCGCTGTAGATCTCAATACTACTTTCTTGATTGACCAGCTCGATGGCCTGAAATAACTGGGTGTATTGGGCATCACCTTCCGCAAGATGGAAGGCATCAGTTAAATCCCATACCGCCTTGTGAACTCCTTTTTCATTTTTAGGGTTTAAAGAGATCTCCACTCCATCATCAAAAAATGGACAGAGAGTGTGCATCGCCTGGGCAACTGCATTCCGTCTTATTTTCTGGGCGCTTGAGCCTGTGCCTTTGAGTTGGGTAACCTTTACTTTGGTAGAATGAGTAATCAACTCTACGACGTTGATGGCGTTTGAAGCACTTTCCACTTGCGAGTTGCTAAGAGTTTTAAGGTTAGCAAAAGTAGATGAAAAAGCGTTAGTGGACAGCGCGAACATGCTTGCTAAAAAAAGGTTTTTCACGGAAAACTCCAATCGATTTAAATTTAAGTGATGTTTACTCCCGTTTAGACAAATAGGTAAAGTGGAGTTATGGTGGACTATAGTTTTTACACAGCCAATGTAGTGAGGTTTGAAATTGTCCAAGCATAAACCCAAAAAAATATGGATCGATGCCGATGCCTGCCCTAAGGCCGTTAAAGAAATCGTTTTTAAGGCCGCTCATCGGACTAATATCAGCTTGATGTTGGTGGCCAATTCCTACCAGACTATTCCTCATAGTGATCTTATCAGACTGATTATCGTCGATAAGGGCCTGGATGTGGCCGATCAATACATTGTTGACCATGTGGAAGCTCACGAGCTGGTGATCACCGCTGACATTCCGCTGGCCGCCAAGATTGTGGAAAAAGAGGCCATCGCGCTCAACCCACGCGGTGAAATCTATACCGAAGAAAATATCGGTGAAATTTTATCCATGCGTGACTTTATGAAAGAGCTTCGAGACGGGGGATCTATTACCGGTGGTCCTGCCGTTTTTGGACCCAAAGACGTTCAGCAGTTTGCCAACTCACTCAATAAACTCCTTTCCTGATTTCACTATTTAAGGTTCTTTGACCGAGCTGACGAGGTAGGGACCATCGCTGGAGGCGATCGCCTTAGAGAAGGCCACTCGTGTTTTAAAATTAGGACCGTAAGTAACGAAAGTATGGAATTCACCACCTTCTCCCGCCGCATCGATATTTTCTGGAAGTCTATCAAGCCAGGCATGATCAAATTCAACCGCCAGAAAAGAATTATCTAATTTCGCTGTCATGATCGAAGTAACCAGGGCCTTGTGACCGGTGTTTAAAAATTCACGGCTGACGTCCATTGAATTTTTTCCCCATAGCGGGAAGATGGCCTTCATCTCCAGCGGGGCCAGCATTTTTTCGCGGAAATTTCTAATGTCTTCTTGGTGGATATCACCAAAGGCGATGGTTCTGATTCCGCGTTTGGCGAAGAGGGCGAGAATTTTTCCGACATGTTCAGTGTATTCTTCATCGCTGCACTCACTTGCAAGAAAAATTCTTTGCAATGGAAGTTTTAGTAATTTTGCCTGATCGATAATCAGGCTGTCGGGAATACCGTGAAAACGAACGGTATTTTTTTCGCGATCAAAAGTCGTGACTAGTCCGATAATTTCATATTTTGGATCTTGCTTTAAATAGTGAAGCGCTAGGGCGCTGTCTTTTCCGCCACTCCAGAACAATAAGACTTTTTCTTTTTCTTGATCCATGGATTCTTCGCTTTTTTTCATCGTTTTAAGACTCTGGTTAATACTCATTAGCTTTGACCTATTTAGCAGAATTATGGGCCATTGCCGAGGTGATTTTAGAAAAGTTTAGGGCCCTATCATATAACTGGAACTTAGCAGCGGTACCCGAGTCGAATACTTAACTTTTTTTGGTGCTTAAGGCTATGATCTTTCAGGATCTGGTCGATAAGTGGAAGATGAAGAAGCTCCTGATTTTCACCATGCTCTTTTTCCTGATGTCATGCACCCACTGGGGGCGCATGCCCGCGGGGCTGGAAGCCGAGACTAAACATATTGTTTTTGACATCGATTGGACCATTAGTTCCGAACTCGGGCCGAGCTACAAAGGCGTGGGGCAACGAGTGATCGAAGTGGAAGGAAAAAAATATTTTGTGCACGATGGATTAGAAGAATTGATTGAAGAGCTGATGGCGAAGAAGGATGTCAAAATTTCTTTTTTTAGCGGAGGAAGCTATCTACGCAATCACGCTTTGTTGAAACAAATAAAATTAAGCGATGGGAAAACGCTGGAAGAGATTGCTTATAAAATTTTAAACAAAGAAGACCTCACGGTAGTCCCAGGCGTGGGCAACGGCGATAAATTTTCCAAACGCTATAAAAAAGATCTCACTAAAATCAGCAAAGACTTAAGCAATCTGATGATGATTGATGACACCGAACATTTTGTTTTGGATGCTATTCAAGAAAATCATGTGCTATGGACCGGAAAAACCTTTGAGCACTTTGAGCATTTTGCTGATAGTTCAGAGGCCACGGGAGAATATATTCCGCGCACCATCAGTGAATGGAGCTTCGCCCGAAAAAAACTTATCATCTTAAGAGGGGCAATCAACCAGGCCTATCGCCAGTCTGAAATGAGCGGGATTTCCTTTTTTGAGGCGCTTAAAATTCAGGAGCAATTGCTCAATCTTGCTTCCGGTGAGTGGAATGATTATTCAGAAAAAATGTTGAAAAACTCTTTGGATCAAAAGGTTTTGAATGCTTCAGGCTGCTTCAAACTCATCACTCCTTTTCTCAAACTCGATCCGATTTAAACCGGAACAAGTCTTTTTAGTAGAATCGGTTTTGCCTTTTGGGGATCTGCCGGCCAGTAGTGGCGGGGATAGTCTCTGGAGAGTTCTTTGACCATCTGGGGATAAGTTTTACTCCAAAAACTGGCGAGGTCCTGAGTGATTTGAATCGCCAGTTTGTGGGGGCCCAAAAGCTTTAGGGTCAGCGGTATTTTTCCCTTGGCGAGAATCGGTGTTTTAGAAAGACCGTAAAAGTCCTGTATCAATGATTCGATCCAAGGGTCTTGAGTCCGGTCGTAAATAATCGGAATTTTTCTTCGGTCTGTTAACTGGATGGTCAGCGGGAAATCAAGCTCCAGATTATAGCGGCCTTCGGGATCGATCAGATCTTTTAGAGCACCATAGTATAAACTCTCAAGCTGGTTTTTGTCTTCTTGGTTGAAGTGGTTTTGCTGGTGGAAAAAATCCTGAAGCAGATGAATTTCAGATAATTCCAAATCAATATTATTCAGCACTCGATTGAGGGTCAGCAGTCGTTCATATTGCTGGCTTTGATGCAGACTCTTAAGATGCTCCAGCGCTTTTTCAATCAGGATGGATCTGATGCCATCGCTGCTAGACAAAGGGGTACTTTTTGATTCCGCTAAAACTAATTTCCCCAGAAGAGTGCGCTCTAGCTTTGTGACTTGTTCTTTTTTATCATCCCAAACATAGCGGACTTCTTCTTCAATCGGAAAGGGTTCTAAATCATAAAGCCAGATTTCTTCTATCGCGATACATTTTGAAACTTCGCCTTTGTTATTTAAATCAAGCACAATCCATAAGGGATGATTGGGATCGAAGTCATGACTAATTTCTTTGGCGATTTTTAGTGTCTCGCCGTTACTAGTGATGACATCAAAATATTTTTCTCCCCTGGCCCTGGCGACCCGATCGGGAAAGCCCCTGAGAGTTAATTCTTCCACGCTGCAAGCGGTGGTGTTGGCAAGCAGAGCAAGGCCCAGTTGTTTAATAAAGCGTTCTTTATTTTTTTCACCCAGAAAGTCGGCCATAAACTTCAGGACTGCCAGATGAGACTGGCCTGAGTATTTTTCCGCCTCCACCAGGATTCGGCCTAATCTGGGGTGCAGAGGGTATTTAAGAATTTTTTTACCAACCGGCGTGATGCTCTGTTGATCATTAATGGCGTTGATCGCCAATAATAATTCACGGCTATTTTTTAAGGCGGAGTCGGGGGGATTTTCAAACCAAGAGAGTTCTTCCAGTGGTTCTTTGAATAAATCGAGCGACAGCAAATAGAGTTCGCTTAAGTCACTTTTTAAAATTTCTGGTTTTTGGAGATAAGGCCGCTGATCAAAATCCAATTCGGCATAAAGGCGATAACAATGACCTTGACCTTCACGATTGGCACGACCGGCCCTTTGGGTGGCCGAGGCACGTGAAATTTTTGTGATTTTTATTTCAGGCAGACCCGAAAAAAAATTATAAGTGCTCTCTCTTTGCAAACCAGAATCAATCACGATTCTAATGCCAGGAATGGTCACCGAGCTCTCCGCGATATTTGTCGAGAGGATAATTTTGCGGAGAGCTGCCGTTTTTAAAACCTGATCTTGTTCGTTGGAATCCAGATCGCCGTGCAGTACCAGGCAAAGTATTTCATAATGCTCGCAGAGTGATTGGAGTGCCGTTTGGGTTTCCCGGATTTCGCGCATGCCGGGAAGAAAAATTAAAATGTCTCCCGAGACTTCGGCCTCAATAATCTCTTCAATGGCACTTCTGATTTTTCGAGGCAGTGGTGCCTGGATAATACTGGTGGTATTAGGCAGATAATGAATCGCCAGCGGGTAGCGATCTGAAAGCAGTTCCAGCGTCGTGGTGCGGGCGGATTGCTCTAAATAATTTTGCAAATTTTCAGTTTCAATGGTGGCAGACATCACGATGATTTTTAAATCAGGACGAGTTGATTTTTGCAGTTTGGTCACAAAACTTAAAGCGGCATCGGTGCTTAAATGTCTTTCGTGGAATTCATCCAGGATAATCAGGCCAACATCATCTAGATTTTTATTTTGCGATAAAATTTTTAAGAATGTTCCTTCGGTCAAAAAAACAATTTGGGTTTGAGCGCTGATCATTTTTTCGTAGCGGAAGATATAACCTACGCTCTGGCCCACGGCTTCACCTCTAACGCGTGCCACTTGAATCGCTGCTAGTTTAGCGGCCAGCCTTCGGGGTTCTAAGATATAAATTTTTTTGGGGGTCTGCTCGAGTAAATAGAGTGGCACTCTGGTGGTTTTACCCGAGCCAGGAGAGGCCTTTAAAATGATATTGGCAAATGCATCGTAAGCGGCAAGAATTTTTTCTTTGATCGCATCAATGGGTAAAATCGTCTTAGGGGTCATGGCCAAAATTCTACTATAAACTCAGCCACTCTGCGAGTTGATTAAATTCTAATTCAAAATAGTCGAGTGAAGGCACACTGCCGGGCATGGTGATATTGAGCCCCGTGTAGCGCTCTGCTTTAAAGCCTATTTGCTGGGTGTAGGCGCTGTAAAGCAAGGGCGAGGAGAGGGAATCGGCGGGGGATTCGACGATATCATGAGTGCGGGAAATACTCATTGCCTCGCTTAGTAGCTGGCCATTTTGGGCATGCAAAAAATAATAATTGAAGACATTGATTCCGGGGGCAAAAGGGCTCAGCACTATTTTCTGGCTTTTAAAATTTTTATAGGGCCACTGCCTTCCATGCGGACCCGCCAGCACTCCGTCGTGTTGAATGATGCTATCAAACACACCATTGGCCGCTAGATCTTCACTGCTTCCATCTTGCCAGTGGTTGAAGCCATAAACTAATTTGCTTTCGGCCCGAGGATTGAGAAGCTGGACGCGAGGAGAGGTTTTTAAATTTTTAACGGATTCAATATTTAAAAGTCTAATCAAGGTCGTGAGTTTTTCATCGATCGCTGTAATCGAATTCATTTTTCGAAGTTCAATTAATAAGATTCCAAGATCCACCAGCGACTTGTCATCCATCGCGGCTCGAGTGGAGAGAACTTTCGTTAATTTCTTTTTTTGATCGTCTGTTAATTTTTTACTCCAGGCCGAAACCCATTTCAAGGAACTGGCCAGGGACTCCAATTTTTTATTTTCTATGACCGAAATAGTGGCCGAGCTGGTGGTGACGTAACTTCTCTGTTTTCCATTTTGCAAATAGGAGTAAGACTCAATAAAGTTTTTGGCCAGGGCGAGGGCAGCTTCTTTGGCGGAAGGCAATGAAGGCAAGAGGGCCAAGGCCTGAAAGGGAAGTCCGGCCGCAAATTCTGCTTCTTCCGAGGCGATGGTGTATTGACTCAAGGTCCGAAGCTCATAGAGGAATTCGAAATTGGCCATGAAACAGGCATCAAACCACACCAAATCAAGCGGAGGAAGTTCGGCAAGGGCATTTTTTAAATCACTGGTCTCAAGACCGCGCAGACCCGCTGCACCTTTGCCGTGGGAATAGATCACCAACGCTTTTTTAGCAGTGCTGTTTTGGTAAAATGATTTCAAAAAGGCATCGAGATCGCTGCTGGTATTTTTTTTAAGTGTTCCATTAATTTTAAGTTGATTTAAATCCTGACGATAGAGAACATCGCCAAGCGTGATTTCTTTTTTGCTTGTTCCGGCCGGTAAATAGCTATAGCTGCGCCCTTCTAGTTCGCGATAAATGCCAATTTTAAGCGAGCTGGAAGGAGTAATTCGCGCAAGCTCTAAAATATTCTCATCAATGTCTTTTTGAAATTGTTCGTCTTCAGCGTTACCTCTGAAAACAATGGCAACTTCCCATCTGGTCTCAGCAGCGTTGAGGCCGACTGAAACCAGGCAGAAAAGTATTAAAAAAAGATTACTTAATTTTTGTTGGAGCAACATTGTCTTCATCACCGTTTATACCGAAAAGATTTTCGGAATCAATTTGCTTGGCAATTGTCTGGTAACTTACGAAAGCACTTCCCAGTTGGGCGTGAGTTAATGATTTCTCCAAAGCCATGGCGATTGCCGCGCTGGCCGCAGGCATGGCACTGAAGGCAGTCGCCAGACCGTTGGTAAAGATATCTAATTTTTTTGATCCTTTGGGATCTTTGGCCGTCGCCTTTCTCTCGAAGTAGGCGGTGTTGTAATACTTGTATGAAGTACAACTATCGAAGAAATAGATCTGATATCTTTTACTGAATTGAATTGTTTCACCCAGACTTTCTTCAATGGCATCAAGATTGAGATGTCCTCCCAGACCAGAGTGCCCTTCATACATCATGATCGAAGCATTTTCTAAAGCGTCTTTGTAGAACCAATGAAAAGCAAGTGAGTCTTCATCAATTCCAGTTGGACCGTAGAAAAAGCGATAAACCAGTTTACCTTTTTGAATTGTTTCTACAAATGGGGCGTCTCCATTAAGTGATTTGGCCACCGATTTAACCTGATTTTCAGTCCAGGTCGTTGCGGTATAACCATTTTTAATCAGATAGTTTCTGAACTCACGATAGTTGTAGGCATTGATGTCTTTGCTCTTTAACGGGTTGCGGTTGAGTTCCGGATCATCCATTCCAAAAAGAACATGAACAGTGACGTTCCCATTGGCATCGGGAAGATTTTGGTATTCAGGGTATGTAAGCTTAGAGTTGGTGTATCGTTGAACTTTCGCTTTGACGATAACGTAATCTTTGCCTTCTGTCAGTTTGCATCCTTCGCGCTCCGGACTCCAGAAATACCAGAAGTCTCCTTCCGATTGATAGTGGTCGTCGGTGCAGGGATTGTATTCTCCCACCATTGCCCGCGTATAAATCTTGGCGGGATTAATTGGAAGGTAGATGCCATAAGTGCCCTGGGGCCCGTTCTGCAAAACAATTGTTCCCTGATATTTATAGCCAATGGTAATGGTCTTCGTCGTTTTCGAAACGATCTTTATTTCTGAGACGGTGTGATCGCCTTTAGGCACCGCCGTGTATTGAGTTAAGGACATCGGGCCGATGATATGTTCGAGTTGAGCTTCAATTGCATTTCGCATGGTTTTTTCTTGCGGAGTGCGAGCAGTGTCTAATTCAACCGTGGCATTAAATTCTAATAAGGCTTCGGTGGAATTTGTTCCCACATATAATTTTCTCTCTTTCCCCTTGGGAACTGAGGCAAAGGCGCTAGTGAGCATCAGGGTGGTAGAAGCTAAAACTAACAGCATCTTTTTCATAAAATCTCCTCAATAAATTAAGTGGTCGAATTGTATCCAATTCCCAAAAAATAGGTGAGATGCTGTAATTTTTACAAGGGGAGAAGAATCTGTTAGCTGGTGAGTTGTCCACAGGCGGCTAAGATATCACTGCCTTTAGTGGTGCGAACCATGGTTCGAAGTTTTCGCTCCACCAGCATATTTTTAAAAGCTTCGACTTTTTCAGGCGATGGCCGTTTAAACTGACTTTCAGGAAAAGGATTGAAGGGAATGATATTGATAATCGCCTTTCGCTCCCCCAATAATTGTTGAAGTTCGTTGGCGTCTTCTAGTCTGTCATTTAATTCATCGATCAATAGATACTCGTAAGTAATAAACTGGCGCTTCATTAATTTGACTTCATCCAGTGCCTGGAAAATATCCTCAATGGGGTATTGGCCGGTAATTGGAATGAGGCTTTTTCTGGTTTCGTTGAAAGGAGAGTGGAGCGAGAGTGCAAGATTAATTTTCGGCAGGAGATTAAATTTTTTTATTCCTGGCAAATAGCCGGCAGTTGAAAGGGTGATTTGGCGGGGACCGAGAGCTGGCCCTTCGGGATCCAGCAAAATAGTGAGCGCGGTCTGGACCTCGTCGAAATTATGCAGTGGCTCACCTTGGCCCATAAAAACGATATTGGGAATTAGCGCCGAAGCAACTATTTCTTTTTGTAAAAATTGTTTGGCCACCAGATATTGACCGATGATTTCACTGCTGGTGAGATTTCTGGAAAATCCCTGAGTACCGGTGTAACAAAAACTGCATTTCATTGCACAGCCCACCTGGGAGGAGAGGCAAATGGTGTAGCGTTTAAAAAAGGGGATTAAAACTGTTTCTACCTTTTTGCCATCGGTGAACTCCATTAAGAATTTATAAGTTCCATCCTGCGCCTCTGTTTTTTCAACAATTACCGGTAAGTGGAATGAAAAATGCTGGCGCAGCAGCAGCCATGTTAGTTCTGATATATTTTGCTTATGATTATCCTTATAGAGATATTCAAAAATAGAAACGGCCAGATGGGGGGATTGACCAAAGCTAACAAGAAAGGCGGAGATTTCTTTTTGGCTCAGACTGTAAATAGATTTTTCGCTAGGTTTGTGCATTATCTTTAATATGCCAGATCTTGATATAAAAGGGAATCATCGTACAATATCTCATGGAAAAAAGAGTGCTTGTTATTGATGATAGCGATGAAATAGTGGAAGTGGTCTCGTTAGTCCTTTCTGATTTATTTGAGATTGTGGATGCGGCCAATTGTGTCGATCAGGCCATCAAGCTCTTGGCCACCAATCTTTATTCGCTGGTTGTGTTGGATATCAATCTCGAAGGGCGAAACGGTGCCGAGGTGATTAAATTTTTAATTGAAGCTCCGGATAACTCCAACAAAAATGCACCGTTTATTATTATGAGCGGAATAATCACTTCTCAATTTGTGGAACGTAATAGCCAGCGATTTGCAGGAATATTGGCGAAGCCTTTCGAACATGATGATTTAAGAAAAAAAGTAGAAGAGATCCTAGGCGCTAAAAAAGTTGAAATTAAAGCAGACGAAGTTCTGGCCGAGGAAGTTCCTTTTATCAAATGTGATTTGCCTTTTCCCATTTATCAACTCGAGCAACGGGTGAGTAAAATTATGGGGGAGGTTAAAAAAAATGCCAAACTCAAGCAGCTCTTTGCCCAAATGAATGTTGATCGCAATGCCGACAATTATTTTCTCACTCACATTGGGATGTTGATCAACATCTCCACTGCGATCTGTATCAACATGGAATGGAATACTGATAAAACGCTGGAGAAATTTGTCTACGCTGCCTACCTGCACGATATGGCGCTTGCTAATAAACCAGAGCTGGCCCGCATCAGCAGTTTGCAAGAGCTTGAAGCGCGCAAAGAGACACTAACTGCTCATGAATATAAATTGATTTTTGAACACCCCAATATTGCCGCTCGCAGTATTGAGGGCATGGCCGAAATTCCTCCCGATGTCGGCATGATTATCAAGCAGCACCATGAACTTCCCAAAGAAACCGGTTTTCCTGCCAAATGCGGTTATCAAAAAATTCCTCCGCTTTCGGTTGTTTTTATTGTAGCCCACGACTTAACAGATTATATTTTTGCTAATCCCAAATGGACGATTGAAGAATATATTAAATTATCACGCAGTAAATTTAAGGGATCGCATTTTTCAAAAATTCTTCTTTGTCTCTCGGATGTTAAATAGGATCGAGTTTTTTATGTTGATTGATTTTCACACCCATGGTCTCTCTATCCACCAGCAAGGTCACCTCCGTTTTGTGATGGAAAAACAGGCGCTGGGGATTCATCCCTGGGAGTTAGTCCCTCCGTTTGAAGAAGTATTATATGAAAAAAAAATCCAAGAATTAAAAAGAAATTTAAATTCCTCCATCTTGGCGATTGGCGAATGCGGACTCGATCGCAGACGAGAAGGGATTGCTCCCATTGAGATGCAGGAGCGAGTTTTTGGATGGCATGTGGATTGGGCGATCGATTGCCGTCGTCCCATTATTGTTCATTGTGTGAAGGCCCACTCTGATTTACTTAAAATATTAAAAGGCAGAAAATTTAACGGTAAAATGTTGTTGCATGATTATGGCGGCAATAAAGAAGAGTCCCATCAATTTCTGGCCTACGATTGTTATTTTTCCTTTGGACGAAGGCTCTTAGAGGAAAAAGGCAAACAGGCCGAGCTCTTTAAGTCTCTTCCGCTAGAAAGGCTTTTTTTGGAAACAGATGATCAGCAAGAAATCAAAATTGAGATCCTTTATCAGAAGGCCCAATCCATCTTAGGCATAGAACCCAAAAGGCTGGAAACTATTTTTGAACACAATTTAGTTGAGTTTTTTTCGGATCTCGACAACATCAGTCCCGCGGACGTTATCAATAATCTGAGCTGAACCCTCGTTTTTCAGGATTTTATTTATTTCGGCCAAAGGAGTGCGACCGTGGTGAGTGCCTGAGCGCACCAGAAGATAAGCTGCACTGTTGGGTTTTAATGCTTGCAGCGTTACTTCGATCAATGTTTTAAAATCGCTGTCCAGAAAGAAGCGGCAACGATTTTTAAATTCGCTGGGAGAAAGCAATCCTTCGCCTTTAAAAAAATAAGGGGGATTGCAGACAATCAAGTCATATTTATTTTCAAAAGCGGGATGGCGTAGTGCTTGGTAGTTAAGGTTGAGAAAGCGAAATTGCTCAAACTTTTGAGGGTGCTGGGGATAAATCATTTCGACATTTTGTTGAAAAAAAGATTGATAAACTTCCTGAATTTCCAAAAAATCGATGTGTAAATTTCGGGCAGAATGAAGTGATAGTTCCAGGCCGATAACACCGCATCCCGCACAAAGATCTAAGACCGCCAGCTCTTCGGGGCCTTCTTTAATCAAACTTGCCACTTTTTGAGCTAAAAAAACGGAATCTAGTGAGAAATGGTACTCCTCAGGTTGAAAGTAATCGAATGTGTAGAGAGAATTTTTGATCATTTGTTTTTTATTATCTAAAATAAACAAAGAATCAACTATAATCGCTATGAGCTTTAAAAAGGATTTAAGATGACGGAAAAAGTACTTTTGGGCGCCGGCTGTTTTTGGGGAGTCGAGCATATCTTAAAGAAGATCGAGGGGATTGTCGGCACCGACGTTGGTTACTCTGGCGGTGAGGTTAAAGACCCTACTTATCCCATGGTTTGTACCGGGACCACCGGCCATGCCGAAGTGGTGCTGGTGGAATTTGATCCTGAGATTATAAGTTATGAAAAAGTTCTCGATCTTTTTTTTCGGCTTCATGACCCGACCACCCTCAATCGACAGCATAACGATATTGGCACTCAGTACCGTTCAGTCATTTTCACTTATAGTGACGAACAACAAAGAATCGCTAGAGAAGTCATTAAAAAAGTAAACGAATCAAAAGTATTTAGCTCTCCGCTGGTGACTCAGGTTTTGCCCGCCGGGGAATTTTATCGTGCGGAAGATTATCACCAGGATTATCTGGTGAAAAATCCAGACGGATATATGTGCCATATTTTAAGAAATTAGGAATGACGGGGATTTAAATGAGTGATCTACAATCTATTTTTAATCAGCAGAGTAAAAATCGCTGGAACATTTCTCAAACCTCACCTCAGGTAAGAAGAGAAAAATTAAAAAAATTGAAAGCTGAAATAGTCAGACGGCGAGAAGATATTAAACTTGCGCTCTATAAAGATTTTAAAAAACCCTACGCCGAAAGTGAACTGACTGAAATTCATCCGGTGCTTGACGAACTCAATTTTGCCATCAAAAACTTAAAAAGCTGGATGAGACCCAAAAAAGTTCCAACACCTCTGGTACTTTTTGGTGCTAAATCCCAAATTCATTATGAAGCCCGGGGAGTGGTGCTGATTCTCTCTCCTTGGAATTATCCTTTTGCTCTGTTAATCAATCCCCTGATTGCGGCGATGGCCGCTGGCAACTGTGTGATGGCCAGACCCTCAGAAAAAACACCTCATACCGCTTTAGTGCTTCAAGAGATCATAGCAGCTCTGTTTAGCTCAGATGAAGTCGCACTGGTCACCGGCGAAGTGGAGGTGGCCGAAAAACTGTTGGAACTTCCTTTTGACCATATTTTTTTCACCGGCAGTACGGCGGTTGGCAAAAAAGTTATGTCGGCCGCTGTTAAAAATCTTGCCACTGTCACTTTGGAATTGGGTGGAAAGTCTCCTGTGATTCTCGATCGCCAAGTGGATTTAGAAGATGCGGTCAAGAAATTGATCTGGGGAAAATTTTTAAATGCCGGCCAGACCTGTGTGGCTCCTGATTATCTTTTTGTTCCTCTGGAATTAAAAGATCAATTGATAAAATTATTTATAGAATTGGTGAAGAAAAATTATGGTGAAAGCAGTAAAGATCGATTAATGAGTGGCGACTTCGCCAGGCTGATTGACCAGGGAAGTTTTAAGCGGCTGATGGATAAAATTAAAGACGAAAAAAACCTGCTTGATGACCAACATGTTTGTGAGCAAAATTATCTGGCGCCCTGCCTGTTTGAGACCAGTCTGAAAAGTCCGATCATGGAAGAAGAAATATTTGGGCCGATTCTACCGATCATCACTTATCAAAACATCGACGAAGTCATTCACTTTATTCAATCCGGCCCGAAGCCTTTGGCGCTTTATGTTTTCTCTAAGCAAAAAGATTTTATCCGCGATCTTTTAAAAAAGACAACTTCCGGTGGGGCCGCGGTCAATCATGTCATCCTCCATTTGGCGAATCCTTATTTACCGTTTGGGGGTGTCGGGCATTCAGGCCAAGGCAGCTATCACGGGCTCTTTGGATTTAAAACTTTTTCCCACGAAAAATCAGTGTTGATTCAAGGTCCATTCTCTTTTAGCACTTTCTACTTTCCACCTTATTCCACATGGCCCAGTAAATTGCTCTTTAGGCTTTTAAGAATCTTGGAATAGTTGAAATCACGTGCCCAGCGCGGTGAGAAGTAAGGCAAAATAGGCAACTAGTCATTCACGGGGCCTAAAGAGCGTGATAGGATCTCCTCATCTTTTGAGGAGATTCTATGACCGGTCTAATTGTTTTATTAGTTGCTATCAATATTGCGCTTGTTCTTTTTATCTTGTTTAAAATTAACAAATTGGATTTTAGTTTTTTAACTCCCGAAATCAACAACGCCATCAGACCACTTTCAGAGAAGCTGGTGCAGATCGAAACCATCATGGTTCAACGCTTCGAGGGCCAAAAAGAAATCACAAAATTTCAAGTTTCCGAAATCATCGAAGACAAGTTTAAAAAAATCACCGCTGAACAAAATAAAAGCACTCAGGACATCATTTTGCGTTTCTCTAATTTTCAACAGGCGATTACCGGCCAGTTGGTCAGCATGAACGAGAAAATTAATAAAGACATGCAACTGAAACTTAATGAAATTTCTGATCGGGTTAAAGAAAATCTGGATCAAGGATTCAAGAAAACCAATGAAACGTTTAACAATGTAGTTGAAAGGCTTGCTAAAATCGACGAGGCCCAAAAGAAGATTGAATCATTGTCGGCCAATGTGGTCTCGCTCCAGGATGTCTTGACCGATAAAAAAAGTCGCGGGATTTTTGGGGAAGTTCAGCTCAATCAAGTCTTAAGTGCAGTCTTTGGTGAGAAAAACGACAAAGTTTATCAAACTCAATATCTATTACCCAATGGAAAGCAGTGCGATTCTATTATTTTCCTTCCGGCGCCAACCGGAAGTCTGGTGGTCGATTCCAAGTTTCCATTGGAAAACTTTCGAAGAATGTTTGATACAACTCTTCATGAAAGTGAACGCAAAGAGTTTGTGAAAGATTTCAAAAACAATTTGAAAAAACATATTGATGATATCGCTTCCAAATACATCATCCGCGATGTCACAGCTGATCAAGCGGTGCTCTTTTTGCCAGCGGAAGCCATTTTTGCTGAGCTTTATGCCTATCATGGAGACATCATCGATTACGCTCATTCTAAAAAAGTCTGGATCACCAGCCCCACCACTTTTATGGCGATGATCACCACGGTGCAGGTGGTGCTCAATAATATCGAACGTAGCAAATACACCAATGTCATTCATCAGGAACTCAATAAACTGGCCGATGAATTTGGCCGTTACAAAAAACGCTGGGATGCTCTGGCCAGTCATATCGATACCGTCAGCAAGGACGTCAAAGAAATTCATATTACCACTAATAAGATTACCGATCGCTTCGATCAGATTTCTGATGTTAAAATCGATAAACTTTTAGAGTAGGTGAGAGCGCCATGAATCGACTGGACAATTATTTAAGTCAGTATGCCGAGTCTCATCAACACCAGACCAATGTGCGAATTCATCTGGTGTGTGTGCCGGCCATCATGTTCAGTCTGCTGGGAATACTTAAAGCTTTCCCGGTGCCTGCTAGTTGGCCGTTGTGGCTTGATTGGAGCTCCCTGTTGATCATTGCTGCACTGGTTTTCTACGCCAGCTTAAAGAGCCTGAGAGTCTTTAGTGCGATGGTGCTTTTTGTGATACCTCAGGTGCTGTTGTTGGAATGGTTGCGACCACGCTTTTTTCTACTGTCTTTATTGATTTTTATTGTCGCTTGGATTTTTCAATTTGTAGGACACAAGATTGAAGGGAAGAAACCGGCCTTTTTCAAAGATCTTTTTTTTCTTTTAATTGGTCCCATCTGGGTGGTCAGTCATCTCTGCCACCAGATGGGGATTAGTTTTCCTAATAATGCCAAGGATACTTAGAGAAATCTCTGCGGCGCTTTTCAACAAACGAATCGCGTCCTTCGGTTGCTTCTTCGGTGCCATAGGCGAGGCGCGTGGCCTCTCCTGCAAAGAGCTGCTGTCCTATTAGGCCATCATCGATCATATTAAAGCCATACTTTAACATTCTCATTGCGGTTGGAGATTTTGAATTCATTTCCAACGCCCATTCCAGCGCAGTGTTTTCAAGATCTTTATGAGGAACAACGGCGTTAACCATTCCCATGTCGAAAGCTTCTTGAGCGCTGTAGTTTCTTCCCAGGAAGAATATTTCTCTGGCGCGTTTTTGGCCCACCATGCGGGCGAGATAAGCTGAACCGAAGCCAGAATCAAAACTGGCGACATCAGGATCTGTTTGTTTGAAGACTGCGTGTTCCATGGAAGCGATGGTTAGGTCGCACACCACGTGCAGTGAATGGCCGCCACCCACCGCCCAGCCAGGCACAACCGCCATGACAATTTTCGGCATGAAGCGAATCATTCTTTGAACTTCTAAAATATGAAGACGACCTAAGCGGGCCAGATCGACTTTTGCATTTCCCGTACCGTTACTATCGCTGCCTTCGTATTTATATCCATCTTTTCCACGAATGCGCTGATCACCACCTGAGCAGAATGCCCAGCCGCCATCTTTGGCCGAAGGTCCATTTCCGGTTATAAGAACCACACCGACATCCGCCGAGATGCGAGCATGTTCCAGGGCGTAATAAAGTTCATCCACGGTCTGAGGGCGAAAAGCATTTCGAACGTCAGGACGGTTGATGGCAATTCTGACTGTGCCTTGATCGACTGCCCGATGATAAGTGATGTCCTTAAACTTAAAGCCCGGAACTTCCGTCCACAATTTTGAATCAAAGATATCTGAAACCATTTTTAAAACCTTTTTAGAGTCATTATTATTTTTTTATTAGTATCATTAATTATGCGCTAAAGCCATCTTCGCTTGGGGTCTTTGCGGTCTACTGGCCAGCATTTATAGTCATCTCGTTTATTTGCCGCCGTCATTAAATTATGAATGACGATTTCAATATCTTCCAGACTCCAGAAATCCTCACTAAAATCGGAAGTGCTATGCTGGAGCGCCAGGTGAGAGGATAAGGAGTAAACCAGACCACTCATCGGAGGAATCAAGAGTCCCATGGTGTTTAAGACTCCTTGCAAACGCGATAGAACTTCTTTGCCACCCACCGAGTGCATGGTGATCATGACACTGGCAGGCTTTTTAAAAAATAGATTGCTGGCCTCAAAAGCGGTAGAAGTTTCCAGGAACCTTTGCATTGGACTGCCCCAACTATCCCAATAGGTGCCGGAGGTAAAAAGAAAGCCATCGGCCCAGGCGAGTTGGGATTCTAAATCATTTTGCGTTCCTTCTTGCATTTTTTCTTGCGCTTTTTCCAGATGGATAATGTCGTATTGAGCTTGATGAGCGGTGATACTTTTGCAGGCCGCTGCGATCAGCACTGAAGTATTTCCGCCAACGCCACCGAGACTTCCGTTGATGATAAGAATATTCATAGAACTAACTCCTGTTGGCCTTCGAAAAAAGTTTTTAAAATCAATTCATTTTCCAGATTAAACTGAGGGGAATTCAGCAGGTGAGAAGAATGTTTTTGCTCATCATTCATCTTCCACCAATCAAGCAGCAGCTTGAAAAAATCTTCGGCAGATTCATTGCTGCCGGTTCGATAGATGGAGGATTTCAAACATTTAAATAAATGAATGACATAAGCATTCATATCAGAGGCCACATATTCAAATTCTTTTTTAAAACTAGCATCATTTTTTAAAAGGGATTTGAGTTCTGGTTTGTCATAAATTCCATGGATCAGTTTGTAAAAACCAAGTTGGCCCGGAAGGGATTGGGGCTGACTGAAAAATTGATCGGCATGCATTAGATCATGAAGCAGAAAACTCAGGGGATCCCGGCTCGCCAGCACCATCTGGTCGATCTGCAAGGGGTCAGTAATCAGGGTGATACAGCGACTATTTTGAACCTGTAGCTGGAGCAATTGACGGGGAGTCGGAATGAATTCCAGGCACTCGATGCTCCACAGACCATTATGCCAATTGATCATCGTGCGGTTGATAGAATCGGGGATACCCTTTAAGTGAAAGAGAGTGAAAAGTTCCAGCGGACTAATCCCTTTTAATTTTTGAAGTTCCCAATCGTTAAGATTAAAACTTGCTGGAATCAGGGAAAGCAGAGCATCCGTTTCACCCTGATGGTTTAAACGATTCTTTTTCTGCAGCCAATTTTTGGGGTGTTTGATTCTTAGAAATAAAAGAAGATAGAGGGTGGTAAAATCAAAAGGGGATAGGTCCAGTTGCTGGATTGTCAGCAGGTTGCTTCGCAAAAAAGCCCCGTGACTCTTTAAGGTCTCAGAATCAATCAGTATTTTTTTATAAGAGCCGGCCCTATTTTTCATGCGATAAAAACCCAACAGTAAAACTCAAGTTTATGGCCTGAGCTGGCGATAAGTCTACAATGAATTACAGAAGGGCGATGGCCTTAAATCTATTCTTTTTTTCTTTATCTATCTCCTTTTTTTCTTCTTCGCTAAGCGCTGCGGAAAAATCGATAGATGACTTCGGCCAGATGGTGGAGACGATCACCCGCGCCCAGGGCGAAGTGGCCAAAACCGGGGCGCTCGAAGCTCCTTGTGTGAATTGCATCGCCAGTATTGAACCTGATCAGTTAGTCGCTCTAAATGATAAAGTGCTGGATCTGGGACGGCCATTGATTTACAAAGATAATGTTCCTTACACCATCCAGCTAAAACGCAGCAAAAGTTCTCCTCTGCGCACAACACTGCAGTTTAAAAATGGACATTCGGAATGTGGAAAAATGTTTGTTGAAAGTAATCCCTGGGTCTCCAATGGTCCCTTAGTGATGGGCTGCTCTTACTACATGACTGTTTATGAAGACAATGAAATCGAACTCGATCTTAAAGATCTTCCTCTGCCGCTCAATGAGGAAGAGCAGATTATCGAAATTAAAATCACCAAACCAAAAAGTCGCAATAGTTTTTATTCCCTTGAGGCCTCGGTGCTAAAAGGTCCAAGTGCCATAATAAATAAATCAAAGAAATTTTGGGGCAATGGCCATAAGCTCGACTTCCAAGGTAATCCTTGAGCGATTTAAAATACAAAAACACGATTCTCGATCTCTCTTTACTGCTTAATCAGGCCCAAAAACCAATTCAAATTCTTGATGCGATTAAGTGGAATGATGGTGTTGAAGAGCAGATCATCAAAGATAAATTCAAAGAAATGCCAAAGATTGATTTTCGTCCATTGAAATACGATCCTGAAAAAAAACTTCAGGAATTTAAAGAACTCCGTTTAAAAATAAGCAAATCGATTGGGGCCCAGGATCCTCTGGGGGCCATTCTTACCCGCAATTGTCTTCAATACGAAGATGTGGTTCGGATGTTGATGAACCGGGGAAAAAGCGAATTCTATGATTATTCTAAAAAACTTTATGGAAGCCCTACTGAACTGATGAATGACGGAAAAACCAGATTGTCCGATCTGGCCAATGACATGAACTCCCTTTTGTCTTCGCTGGATGAATTTCAGATGGGGGAATTGTATGAAAAAAATATGACCGCCGAAACCGTGGTGCAAGAACTCACCCTCAGACTTGGTAAATATTTTCAAGGCGAAAATATAAAAATTAAACTCTCGGATGGGATTATCTCGGATGCTTCCGCCGGTGCAGATTATATCAAAATTAAAAAAGGCATGATGTTCGCCCGCCGCGATCTGGATATTTTTGAAGTGCATGAGGGATGGGTTCACTTAGGAACCACGCTCAATGGTCTGGATCAGCCTTATGCCAAATGGCTTTCCAAAGGAGCACCTGCTTCGACCATTACCCAGGAAGGTCTGGCGGTGACGATGGAGCTTTTTAATTTTGCTTTATTTCCTAAACGCGCCAAGCGATTGAATGACCGCTTGATCGCCTGTCAGATGGTGGAAAGTGGTGCCAATCTCCTGGAGCTAATTGCTTTCTTCCGAGACAGAGGCCAGGGCGATCAGCAAGCTATTCGCAATGCCGGAAGAATTTTTAGAGGAGCTTCGCTTGAAGGCGGATCTCCTTTTACCAAAGACATCGCTTACCTTAAAGGATTTGTGATGATCTATAACTTTATGCGTTCGGCGATCAGAGAAGGAAAAATGGATCTGATTCCTTTTTTATTTGCGGGAAAAGCAACCTTAGAAGATTTGCCAGTACTTCATCAGTACCATCAAGAGGGAGTGATTTCTCTTCCTAAATATCTGCCACCGCAAATCCGGGATCTCAATGGAGTGGCAATTTGGATGGCCTTCTCGAATTTCTTAAACCACATGAAGCTTGAGGACATCATGAAGGAAGAAAGTAAAAAGGCACTGAAGATAGCTTCATGATCACTAGACTGGAATGGTCAACTCCACACCAGGGGCTTCTTTAAAGCGCTCGAGGAATTTTTTCAAATCAGGGTAGGCGCTTAAATCAAGCATTTCTCTGAACTCACCCCAAAATAAATAAGAATAAAGACTCATGGTTAAAATATTCCAGTGGGCCTGATTTTTTTCGTCAAGTGATTGCACCCAGGGAGTGAGATAATTAAAGATCAGAGCGACACGCTCTTTCTGGCGTTCGATATAACTGTTGCCGCCATTGAGGTCGAGACCGCCTCGGCGCAGAGAAAATAAATTGATAGAGGTATCCATCGCCGCATCAATCGCCGAGAGAATATTCTCTTCCTCCACGCTGAGTGTTTTGAGTTTATGCTTTTTGGCTAAATAATTATAAATGACCCGCGAATCATAAATTCGAACCTCACCATCTAATAAAATTGGAATTTGATTGATCGGATTGATGGACTTTAAGTAGTCACTATCATTTTTTTCCAGATAATTAATGGCCTTTAATTCGAAGGGGGCTAAAGTGTGAAGTAGAATTCTTATTTTTCTGACATAGGGTGAAGTAACTGATCCAATTAAAGTGTAATTCATATGGCATCCGGGGTGAATATGTTATACTAAAAGCTAACATGAAATGTTCATACTTTCTACAATCTCAATGCCTCTCCTGTAATCTTTTGGATAAAAGTTACGGTGAAACTTTGCTCACAAAGGAAGAGGAATTAAAAAAAATATTTGCCAACACTCCTTTCCTCTTAAGGCCAACCATCGGCCTAGAGCAGGTGGAAGCCTCACGTAGTAAAGCAAAATTTGCGGTTTTTTTACACAATGATGAAATCACTTTTGGATTTACCAAGAGCGATGGAAGCTATCGCGAACTTGAAGGATGCGGCCTGCATGCCGAGGGGATCAATAGTCTCTTGGTGGTGGTGAAAGATATTTTAAAAAAATATCAAATAATTCCCTACGACATAAGCACCAAAAAGGGCGAATTGAAATATTTGCTGATTTCTAAAAGCGGGGAGAGTTCCAGCAGCGAATTTCTGCTTCGTTTTGTCCTGCGCTCCAAAGAATCTCTCGATCGCTTAAAAAAGGCGGGCCAGGAGTTGCTGGAGCTGCCCTTGAATATAAAAGTGATTACCGCCAATATTCAACCCATTCACCAGGCCATCATTGAAGGGGAGGAAGAAATTGTTTTGAGCGATGACTTGGTCATTATTCATCAATTTGATGAATTCCAACTGGCGCTTGGGGCGCGGAGCTTTTTTCAAGTGACACCTCGGATCGCCAAAAAGCTCTATGGAGCGGTGGCCGACAGCATTTCCCAGGATAACCCTAAGAGTCTGATCGATCTCTACTGTGGTGTCGGGGCTTTCTCTTTCTACGCATCGAGATGGTGCGAAGATGTGACGGGGGTTGAAATTTCTAAAGAGGCGATCGACTGCGCCAAGGCTTCGGTAAAGCTTAACATGAGCAAGATCCAGTTTCACGCGATGGACGTTGAGGCCTTCTTAAAAGATCAGTCTAAAACCAAAAAATTTGATGCAGTTATCGTTAACCCTCCACGCCGGGGGCTGAATTCGGAAATCATTGATAAAATCTTGGGGATTTCTCCGGAGTTTATCTATTATTCCAGCTGTAACGCTGAAACACTGGCGCGTGATTTTTCAGAACTTCAAAACGATTATGAAATTAAAAGCATGCAAATCTTTGACATGTTTCCCTATACCTCTCATTTTGAAACGCTGATGTGCCTGGCCCGAAAAAAAATTTAGAAAAGAATTCAAGAAAAGCTCCAAAAGATTTATAGTAGTTTTATTATAAAGCTAAATTTTTTAAACAAAGGTCGGCATAATGGACGAATTACTCAATTATTCTCTCAACCAAAATCCATTAACCACATTTATCGATTGGCATGCAGCGGCTTCGAAGCTTGAACAAAATGCCGATGCCATGGCCGTTTCGACTTATGATGAAGAGAAAAAAAGGCCCAATACCCGTTATCTTCTCTATAAAGGGATTCAAGACAACAAGATTATTTTTTATACCAATTACACAAGTCCTAAGAGTAAAGAGCTGGATCATAATCCGGAAGTCGCGCTGGTTTTTTATTGGCACCAATCAGGCAAACAAGTTCGCATACATGGTAAAGTGACTAAAATGAATGCTAGCGACTCTGCTAACTATTTTCACTCTCGCGACCGCGACAGCCAGATCGCTTCTTATATATCGTCTCAAAGTTCACCGGTTAAAGACAAAAAGAGCCTCATTGAGAAATTTAATGCGGCCAAGAAAGAATTTGAGGGGACTGAGATCCCTCTTCCCGCCCAGTGGGGGGGATTTTTAGTTGAGCCCTATGAATATGAATTTTTTCTTTATGGAGAAAACCGTCTGAATGATCGTTTTCTTTATCAGCTTAAAAACAACTCATGGGAGATCGGCCGGCTACAGCCTTAATCACTCATAACTTAAATAAATTAATTAATCCAGGAAGGATAGATGAATCATTTTACAGTAGACCCGGAACTCGAAAAGAATGCTTATTTGATTGCCGATTTAGAGTTGAGCAAACTCTATGTCAAAAACGATAAGGAAAACCCATGGTTCGTGCTGGTACCAAGAAAGATTATGGCGAGTGAACTAATGGATCTAAGTCACGAGGAGCAATGCATGCTCATGGAAGAAGTGACCATCGTCTCGGAATTTCTAAAGCAGTATTATCGTCCCTTCAAAATTAATATTGGAGCTCTTGGAAATATTGTTCGCCAGCTTCACATTCACGTTCTTGCCCGCTATGAGAATGACAGAGCTTGGCCCCAGGCTTTGTGGGGAACTACTCCAGCAGAAACTTTCGAACAATTTGAATTAGAAAATATAAAATCTAATTTCCAAGAGTTTATCGAGTAACAACTTGCTTGAGGCTTACGCCACTTTGTCGAGATTGTCCTTTTCCTTGGTCGAGCCGATGCTATCAATGTAACGATTGATTGATTCAGGCACTTCTTGGAAAAAGTCATCGTCACGGAAGTAGATTTTATTTCTCAATTGAGTATTGTCAGTTGCAGCTTCAGTGAAATAACGTTGTAAGCGGTGTAGTGGCCCTGCAATTTTGTGTGAGTAGAACAATCCCCAGATAATGGCCACCCCTGAAATGCTGGTTGCGACCGCGATAAAAACTTTGGTCATAAATCGCTTTTGTTCGTGAATCATCAAAAAAAATGGGTGATCAGGAGGAAGGTTTAAGGCTTCTCCTTTTTGCATATAAGAATGAAAGAAATAATCGTTGGCCAGATAAATGATCGACATCGAAACGATCGAGATCAGCAAGAGGGAAGCTATAAATTGAATCTGGAAATCGGTGTTGATTAAGAATTTTTTCTCACCGAGAATCAAACTGACGATTGGTAATCTTTTTTTGTTCGTTGCCATAGGTCCCTCGTAATTATTATTTCGTTTAGATGTCGTTTCTTTATTGTTATTATTGGTTGCTTCCATAGACCATTTCCTCTTTTTCTTCCTGGTTGTAGTTCATCTCAATCAATCTTGATTCGATGCTTGCCCCGTCTTCACTCGGGTCGTCTATAAAGTCATCTTTCTCTTTTGGTTTTTTCTTGGTGGAAGCTACTGCTCTTGCTGTCTCTCCCTGGCTTTTGAAGGAGATAATTCTTTCTTTAAAAGCATCTTCTTTGATTAATTCCGTAATATAATTTATTTCTTCCGGGTTTAAGCCATTTTCGGAAAGGGATTTAATCATGTTGATTTCGTTGTAGGTGTAATTTTCCTGAAGCATCAGGTAATAAACAAACTTTGGATCCCATCGTTCCGTATTGCTTAACTCGATCTTCATTTTGTTTTTCATTTCAACAATTTCATCTTGCAGTCGTTTGATGTCTTTCATCGAGCTATTGCGATCCATGTAGCTTTGTTCTAACAAGACTGTTTTTTCTTTTAACGACTGATTGTCGTCATACACTTTTTTGGCAACTTTAATCTGAGTCTTTGTTTCCTGATCGATCTCGGCATTATCTTCGTTGATAACGCTTCCGATTTTATCAAGGTCGCGACGTTTCTTTTTGGAAAGAAGAGTCGCGTCTTGATTATTCTCAGGAATAATCGTTTGGGGATTCTCTTGTGCTTCTCTGCGCGTCTCTTTCATCAATGAATAGACGCCCCAAAGAACAAGAAAGCTGGCGAAGGCCATAATGGAGAGTGTTCTCATAATATTTCTTTTTTTATTGTGAGTGATTTTGTTCTAAACGACAGACGTACAGCAGACAAAACCTCAGTTGATTTAAATCCATTCTAAAGAATTGGGCCGTAGCTTCAATCACTGCTCTTAGAAAAAAAGAATTGGCTGGATTTTGGAGAACTTAGGGGCGATTTTCGTGGTTTTTTAGTTATTGGGAAAAAAGTGAAAAAGTGGCAATAAAAAAAGGCAAGGTTGCTCTAACCTTGCCTTTGGTTGTTTTTTTAAGGTTGCACGCTTGCTGGCATTCGGGCCTTGGCCTCTGGGGATCTTCCCGCAGCTTCGATCGCCTTGAGCTGAAGAGTGGCAAGTTTGTCGGCGCTTTGTCTAAGCTCGGCCGCAAGTTCAGTGTTGATCTTGATCATCCGGTTGACTTCTTCAGAGGGCTGAATTTTTTCAACTTGTCTTTGGTATTCCAGCATTGATTTTGTGGTGTAGGCCAGCTCTCGCTTCAGGGCAAGATTCTCTGCTTTGTATTTATCTTTCATTGCTTCTTCAATCTTTTCTTGATTCATTGATTTTTCAATTAGACGATCCTGAGTTTTATTGAGCTCTTCCTCTAGATAGCTAATTTTGCGATGATAAGTTTTCTGTTGCTGCTCCAGCAATTTAGTTAAATAAGTCACTTTCATTTCCTGGTCGAAATCAGCGACTTTAACTTCTTCGTTCATCTTTTTGATATAGGTATCATCAAATGGGCTTAGGTCCTTTGCCATTAAGGGATATGTAGAGAGTGCGAGTAGTGCAATGATTAAATGTTTCATAAATCTTCCTTCTTGCGATTTGCCTATAGAAGATTTATCGGTTGCTATTGAATAATACTTTAGTAAAACGATCAGATTGAGAAAGGGCAAGGCCTGGATTTTACCAGGCCTGTAAAAATTAAAGGCTTTCGGGACTAGCATCCCAGGCGGTGGAGACTTCACCTTTATGGGTTTTTGGTAAAATTCGGCCGGCGCTATCAAGCACCATAAGTTTCAGCGTTTGTTTATCTTTCTCAGAACAATTTTGCTCACAAGCCTTCGACATCTCGGCCATCATCAAGGCCCCAACGGTGTATGGACCATTTAGATTTTCATCACAAGCAGGTTGTCCTTCATAGTCGTGTCCAGCTGGGCAGACGGTGTGCAAGAAACCTAAACTTTTTCCGTTACCATCACTATGGCGGGCTTCGTGAAAAAAAGTCCCCAATCTAAATATGTTGTTGGCCAATGAGTCCTGATCTTCATTATTAACTGTTAGCTCTGGAGCGAAAAGACCTTCGCCTATCTGGATAATTCCGGTGCGAGGTGAAGTCACCGCTACTTTTTCCGCTTTTTTCAGGAAGCCTCGGGAGATTTTCATCCCGTAAACTTGTCTTTCATTTTTACCCCCGAGGTATAGGGCGGTGCCAATGTTGCTCATGACGGTGAAGGCTTCTTCCTCTTTATTAAGTTTCTCAACATAATTTTTGGCGATCATTTGATTCATCGAATAGGGAATGATGTCGGCATTGGGAAAATCGACGTCTTTTTGATCGACAAAAATAATTCGTTTAACAAGTAAATTGAATACCGAAAGTGCGTTCTCCGAAATGACGTAGCTTACTCTTTTATTGAGCCAGTCTGAAGCGGTTTGGGCGTTAAGTGTTTTCATTTCCATGACTTTTAGTGTTTCTTTTGAAGCTTCACTGCTAAATTTGAAACTATCAATCACCTGCATGTCTCTTTCTATTTTTTGGCGCAGCTCAGATTTAATGCTTTTGGAAAGGGTGATGTCCGAGGCGCTGACCGCAGTTGTGGCCGCTAAGACTAAAGTTGCTGCAATTACCTTTTTCATGAGGATCCCTCTGTCGTTAGTGTGATGGTCTAGTTATAACAGTTTCCGAGTTTTTTTCTCCAGTAATGAGCAAAAGACTATAAAGTTTATAGGCAAGCGGGCAGGGAGAATCTAGATTGTGCGATGGCGCGCTTTCGGCTAGCATTTCTGAGTATGAAATTTTTACTCGCTTTCCTATTATTGGGTGCTTTTAGTACCAGCGCCACTGCCAGTGCCCCTGATTGGTTTTCAGATTATTTGAAGACTTTCCCGGGATGCGAGCGCGAACTATTATGTGCGGTGGGAGAGGGCGAAACCCTGACAGAGGCAATGAACCAGGCCCGGCTGGAAGTGGCCAATTATTTTCAGGCCAAAATTAATTCCAAATCCCAAACTTCCTCTTCTTCGGAACAAAAAGGAACTACTGCCGCCAGTGGAACTTTTGATGAGTGGAGCAACAAAACAGTAAGTGTCGAGAGCAGTGAGCTGATTAGTGGGCTGGAAATCAAAAAGCAAGAGCAGCTTGGTGGCCATGTCTATGTCCTGATGGGTCTGGAGAGGGCAAAGAGTGCAGCTTTATTAAAGGAAAAAATTCAGGCCCTAGATACTGAAAATGCCCAGCTGATGGCATTGGATTCTCGTTTTACTTATCCTAGGCTCCTTAAAAATTTAGATTTGATCGATCTGTATAACAATCGTTATACATTATTGTCTGAATCTAAAATCGAGTTAAAAATTAAAAAAGAAACAGTTAAAAATAAACTACTAAAACTTGCCCCGATGAAGACCGCCTTGATCACCAGAGGTAAAAAACTTCCGGCCAAGTTGAACCATATTCTGATTGATTTATTGTCGCCGCTTAAGGTGGTGGTAGTCTCTCAAAAATATAAACCTCCTTATACTTTGCGAGGTGAAGTGGTGACCCAAGAGCAGTACCTCAAGGTAGACGGTTTTAAAAAACTCAATGTCATCTATAAGCTCGAGTTGTTAAATGCCAATGGCGCAGTGGTGGGAAAAATGAGCACCTTCAGCCAGCAAGTGGCAAGAACCGTCGAGCACGCGATTGAAAAGGCGATGCCAGATATTCAAGAGGCCCTACAAAATAATTTAGATCAGTTGTCCAGTAAATAAATCAGGAGTGTTTTATGAAAAAAGTTCTAACCAGTATCTGTCTCTTAAGCTTAGTGGCCTGTTCAAGTACCCCCAAAAAAGAACCAGTGGTAGAGCGTCCGGTGGAAGAAGTAAAACACACTGAAATCAAAAAAGAATATGAAGTTCGTGATGCCAGCTCTAATTTTCGTCCAGGGTGGATTGAAGACGCAGAAGTGTGGGCAAAGCAAAATGAAAAAGATCTTGAGAAGAATCGATTTTTTGCCTACGAGTCTGAGCCTAAGGTCACTCGCGGTGTAGCTTGTGATATCTCCAAAGCTAATGCTCGTGCAGATATCGCCAGTGAAATCACAACCTTTATTCAGAAAACTCTCGCCACTTCTCAAGAAGGGAATGCTTCAGTTGATATGAATAATCCTAAACTCTCTCCGCTAAAAGAATACATGGAAAATACCCTGGCCGAAAAAGTTCAGTCATTGGTTCATGGAGCTTCGGTGGTTAAGACTTATTGGGAACAAAGAGAATACAAAAAAAGCCTTGGAGCTAAAGAAGATTACAAGGCCTTTACTTGCGCCGTCTTGCTTCGAATGGAAGCGGCCCGTTTGAAAAAATCAGTTGATGATGCTGCCAATTTTGTCGTGAAAAAAGTAGAAGATCCGGAAGCACGTGAAAACGTGAAAAAGGCCCTGCAAAATGTAAGCGACGACTTCGTAAAAGCTCGTCGTGGTGAAATGTAATTTTTTAAAAAACTTATAAGGAAATGGAGATAACTAACATGAAATACCTAATGAGCCTTGTTGTACTATTGAGTTTAGCTAGCTGTTCATCTTTTAAGGCGGAAAGAGTCGATAACAAGACATCTGATGAAAAGGCCCTGACTATCACTGATCAGTGGCTTCAGGCCGATACCGAAAAAGTCATCGCTGATGCCATGAAAGAAATGGGCGAGCACAAAGGATTAAAGCGCTACATGATGGAAAACGGAAAACAATTAAAACTTTTCGTGGGAGAAGTTCAAAACCTGACTTCCGAAGCCTATTTTCCGATCAATGACCTAAACGATGAACTTTTAAATGAAATTTCAAAAGAAGGAAATTTTGTTTTAGTAGATGCCTCGGCCCGCGAAGCTTTACTTAAAGAGATCACTTACCAAAATGATGGAATGGTTGATCCTAAAACGGCTAAAAAAGTTGGTAAACAAACCGGTGCCGACCTGATGATTTTTGGAAATGTTTACATGAAACCAGAAACTCGCGATGGTAAAACGATTAAACAATATTCGATTAACCTTCGCATTACGGATATTGAAAAAGGAACAGAGATCTTCAGAACCAGAACTAAACTTTCTAAATATTCTGAACAAAAGAAAATGGGTTGGTAGTTTCTTAGTGAATCAAAAATTAAATGGATCTATTTCTCTTCTCGTTTTATTGGCAACGATCTTCCTCCAGTCCTGCTCGAGCGGCGGACGGGAGGAAAGATTGGAGCTTAAGAATTTTTTTGCCGCCGGTGCCTATGATCAAGGTCTGCAGTACATTGAAAAATCTAAATTTTATCAGGACAAAAACGAAAGGCTGCTGACTTTGATGGAAAAAGGCATGCTTCTGCACGCCAAAGGAGAGTGGGAACAATCGAGCCTGGCGCTGGATGAGGCGCGTACGCTTTCCGCCCAACTCTATACCGTAAGTGTTTCCAAAAAAGCTGAGAAGGCCTTGTTGAATGATAACTTTGATGTCTTCTATGGCGAAATCTATGAACGCTCACTTTTGCATTTTTATCTTTCACTCAACGCTATTTTAAATTATCAGAAAACAGGCAAGCGCGATGATCTCTTTAAGGCGCGCGCCGAAGTGCTGGCCTGGGATAGTTTTCTTAATTCGATTAAAGAAGATCGACTGGGGAGCAGCGTCTACAAAAATGATCTGCTGCTCAAGCTCTATGGGGCCAAAATTCACGAAATGATGGCAACGCGCGAAGATCGCCAAATTGCGCTGCAACTTTATAAAGATGCCGGCGATGTCATTTTTAAAAATTATAATACTTATCCTTCATTCAATCTTAATTACAAAGAATTTAAAAAATATTTTAGCAAACTGGCCGGGCTGCCAGCGACAGAAGTAAAGAAGAAGTATGTTGCGGCTACCGATCACCAGAAACTGCTGCAGTCCTATATCGAGCAGAATATTGCCAGACTTTCAAAACCTGCCAAAAAAACATTATTGGATTTAAGAACTCCGGTGACGCTTATTTTGGAAAAGGGAATCATAGCCGAAAAAGTGGCAGACAAAAATTTTTATGGCCTTGATTTTTTGGCCAAAGAACCAATCGTTGCTTTATTTGTTGCTGATGTGTTGGGTTTGTTGCCGACGCCCAATTCCTACAATCCAGGCGGGGCCTTCTTAGGAATTGGGGTGGCCTCTGTTGCGCTCAAAAGCGTGGGAGTCGGCTTTGAGCTTCCTAAAATTCTCAACGTCTCGGCGCCCAAACAGCAGACCTTGGTTATTACGACTCCAGAAGGGAAAGAAGTTTTGACAAAAGATATTCCCCTGATCAATCCCCTGGGGGATATCGCGGAAGAAGCGGTGTTTGAAGGCTCTGCCTGGACTTATACCCGGGTTGGATTCCGACTGGCGGCCAAACATGCTTCCGCCATCGCGGCTTCCTTTGCGACTTATAAAGCACTGGGTGGTGGCAATAAAGGCCAGAACGACTTTTTGGCAAAAAATGCGGCCTTAATCCAGTATATCGGCGCCGCCAAAATGATTGAAGAGTCAGAAAAAGCTGACACACGAAATTGGTCAACTTTACCCAATGAAATAAGATTAATTGATCTGGATTTACTGCCGGGCAATTATCATCTTGAAATTACTTTTGGCCCTACGGAAAAAATTAGCCTGGGCGAAATCACGGTAACCGCGGCAGATGTTCCACTTCTTTTTAATGTGAGAAAGAATTGATCCGATAGGTTTCTCATGAAAAAGAAACTTAATAGTATTATCCTCTTAGTCTCATTATTGGCCGCTTCCTGCTCGGTTTTTAATCAACCGTCAATAGCTCCTTCCCTTGATCGTTCACGTGGTCTCGCCAACTCGGCCATTGATCAGGTGATGGACGAATTTAAAGTTCATTTTGAATCGGAGCTGAGTGCAGAGCGAAGAGGTGAAATTAAAATCATTCAGGAAAATCTTCTGAAGTATTTAGTTGAGGCCACAAACAGCGAAGACAGTTATAAAATTAAAATTTATAACGATGCTAGTATTTATTTTAATAAAATTTATCCCGTGCTTTTAACTAATATTAGAAACGAAAAAGCGGGCAATAAAACTTTTGGCGCGATCGTCAGTGCTCCCATTTGGACTCTGAAGGAAGAACTGAATTTTTTAAATAAAGAAGTTGCGACCTTGCCAGCTCCTAAAGTCAAAATTGATTTGTTAGATGGTCTAAAGCTTATTGCTCCCTTCTATAAAAACTTAAGCCCGGAATCAAAAGCTTCGGCCGCCAATGATTACGACAAAGTGGCAACTAAGATTTTAGGGAAAGAATTTAATCTTCATCCTTCTTTTGCTGAAATTGAAAATATCGTTGAATTTAACGGCAACGATAATGAAAAAATTCTGAAAATAATCGGGATGGTAGAAGCTAAACTTAAAAAACACGAACTATCGATTCGCCATATTGGAACCGAGATTGCCAAATCTGGTCAAGTGGACATGAAAAACACCCAGATAAGATTAGTGGTGAAGTTCATGGATTATTATTTTAGTAAACTTCCAAACGATGTAATTAAAACCATCATGTCGGAGCTGGTGACTGCTGGTCCGAAAATGACGGAAGAAACTGTAACCAATGTCGTTTTCCAAAACACCGGGCCGGGACTGGGAAAAGTTCTGCAACAAATCGGTAAAGAAAAAGGGGTGGGCGATAAATTTTCCAAACTAATGGCGATACTCGAATCATCCGGAAAACAAGTTCCTTATCACCTGGTTAGTGCCGTGGTGGAGCAGGATTTAGGTGGTTTTGAAATTAAGTCCATTAGTCACAAACCACTTGGAACGGGAACCATTGCTCAAGTCAACAAGGCCATCATGATTCAGGACGATGTCGAAAAAGAAGTGGCCCTTCGTTTTTTAAAGCCGGGAGTGGCCAGTCGTTGCAAAGAGGACATTGCCATTCTTCGCCAATTTGTTCCAGACAACGAAGCGACTTTAATCAAAGAAGGTTTTAATGATGTCAAAGTCATGGGGACACTGATTGATAGTGTTGAAAAATTTTTAGATGATGAAGTGGACCTGGAGACTTCCGTCGCCCGTCAGAAAAAGGCCTATGAAGTCTATACGCGTTCGGTGAAAATTAAAGCTGATCCCAAATTCAATATGCTGGAAATGAAAGTTCCAGAAGTCTACATTGCTCCCAACGGAAAATCGAATCTTCACATTCAGGAGTTTGCTTCGGGGGGAGTTAAGTTTGCAGAACTTACCGACCTGGGCGCCAAAAAAGCGGTAGCAGAAGAAATGGTTCGAATGTGGTTTGAAGAGGCCCTTTTTAGAAGTGGATTTTTGAACGCTGATTTGCACCAGGGAAATTTCAGAGTTGTGCTGATTGAAGAAAATAATAAAATCAAAATTCTGCTCTACGATTTTGGTCTTTCTTCAACTCTGAGCAAAGAGGATCAACGGGCCTTTATTTTAGTGGGAGCAGGCGCCTATTTAAAATCGCCCACTACCATCACTGATGGTTTGATGGCCTCGATGAATTCCAAAGATGTCAACGTTCGCGCCCAACTGATTAAGGACATTCAGGCCGAAATGAAGCTGAGTCCTAATAAAAAAGCCGAAGACTGGGTTGCCTGGTGTGTGCAAAAAAATTATTTTGTTTCAGATAAGCTCGGGGCGTTTGCTCGAGGCTCACTGCTTTTAAAGCAACTACCCGACAGTATCGGCGAAACTGAAATGTTTAAAGATGTTGTGGCCAAGAGTGCGATTAAAAATCTAGCTCACGCCATTGCCGACCGCGATTACAATTATCCTCTTACCAAGATCGATTTGATAAAACTTGGTTCGATTCAAATTAAAAACTCATGCCTGGATCTATTTAGATCATTTTTCAAATAGAAAGGGACCGCTTTTAAGCGGTCTCTTTTATTGAATTAACTTTCGAATTAAAACTGATAAGCGCCAGCGCCAGGCCGAAGGTCAGGACCTGTGCCGCTAAAGATTGCCATGTGGGGAACAATCCAATGGTATCAATCCGAATATTCCAAGGCAGCATAGTCGAATTCAAAATGCCTGCTTCTTGCAGTGAATGAACTGCTTTTCCGGCGAGAATAAAGGCCAGCGCGCTGGTCATGAGGGAAGAGAATTTGAAGAGTTCCCGCACTGGAATTTTCTTGGAATAGCGTAGAGCAATTATAGAGAAAGCAAAAATCAATCCCAGTGCCGCAACCAATCCTAGGCCAATAGCATTTTTTCCTTCGCTGCCAGTTTGAAACCAAAGGGCTCGGATAAAAAGCACGGTTTCAAAAGCTTCACGGAAAACAGAGATGAAGGAGATAGTGGCGAGGGCAAATAGATTTTTATTATCAATGGCACCTTGCACTTTTTCTTTAATAAATTTGTTCCAGCGCCCGATTTCGGTCTGGCGATGCAGCCAGAAGCCGAAGTAGAGCAGGATCACGACCGCCAGGGTAGAAGTCAGAGCTTCCATTACTTCACGGCTCGCACCACTCATTTCCATTAAGGCCCCTGATAAAAACCAGGCAACAAATCCCAGAAACAATGCAGAACTCCATCCGGCATGCACCCAAAGCGCAGCTCTTTTATTGCCAAAGGCCTTGATCACAGAGAGCAGGGTCAGAATAATGAGCACGGCTTCAAAGCCCTCTCTTAAAATGATGGCAAAGGCACCCGAGAAGGCCACGCCAAAAGTTAGCTCACGTGCCTTGATTGTTTCTAAGACTTCATCAAAAACTCCGTTGGTCACATCGATCTGGGCCGAGAGTAGATCAACAGTCGTATTGGGCACGTCAATCATTTGTCTAATTTTGGTCATTTCAGTTTCAATCTTAATGACCAGCGACGGATTATTGGCCTTAATCAGCGGCTCAATAGGTTCAATCCCTTCGAGGTAGGCCTGAATCGCCAAACGTTTAGCATCGTCTCTTGATTGCTTGGAATTTGTTTTAAAAGCACTTAGCGCCTTCATTAAATAGGATTTTGCTTTGCCAATATAGTCACCACCAGAACTGTTGCCATTTTTAGTTCGCAGCAATGCCAGCGCGATATTTTTATTTTGCTCATCTCCCTCTGTCATTTTTGCTTTTAGTTCGACATCGGAAAGAGAGGCCAGATCAACTAGCGTGATGTTGTCAGTACTGACTACCACATTTGGAGTCATGCTTTTTAAGGCCTCAACATGTCTCATCGCCATCAGGTAAAAAGAAAGATCCCAGACCTCTTTATCACTAAACTGAGTGAAGGCCGCCATTCCGGTTCCCGGAACTCCCAAACGAACGGTGTTGTAATTGTGAAAAGCAGAAATAGCACTCATCCGTTCAGTGTTATGAAAATTAGCTGGGGCCGGATCCATTTCTTTGCCATCGGCACCGTCACCTAAACCATTTTGTCCGTGACAGCTGGTACAGTTTTGTTGAAACAAAAGTTTTCCATTAGTGATGCTTGGCTGCTCCGTTGGTGAGAGTTTGATCTTTGTGACGGTGATCAAATCCTTTTGAATGTCTCGCGCCGTTAGGGCCACATCTAGCGCTTCGGCCTTGGAATTGATCAGTGTTCTTAATTTAATAATTTTATCAAAAGTCGTTTTATCTTTTTTTATTTCCGGCAAATTTTCTGCCAGCTCGTAAATTTTTTGTGCAAATTCTTTTTGTTCTTCATATTCACCGACCGAAATAACTTTGCCGTGTTCGACCGCGCCGCTGTAATCATGGGCCAGGTAATCCAGAAGATGGATGGCAAAACGAGGTGAGTTTTCGCCCTCCTCACCTGCGGGAAGGGCCGCCGGAGTGGCCAGCGCCAAAGGGCCAAAGGTTAAGAGCCAGAAGAATAAGAGAGTCATTTTAAGCATAAATTGAGCTCAGCTGGAAAAGGTGGATATTTGTATTTGTTTTACTACAAAAGTTTGAGTAGTCAACCAAATATTATTTCACTTGTGGAACAATAGATTATGGTTACAATAATTTCATGACGTTAAAAGAAAGGAAGACCCAAACGGTGCTGTTAGTCGATGACGATGCGAGCATTATTGAGCTCTTTAAAGAAAGTTTAGAAGATTTATCTTTAGTCGTTCACAGCGCAAACTCAGCTCCAGAGGCGCTTCTTTTTCTCGAGAAAAACAAAGTTAATTGCATTATTACCGATATCGCCATGCCCGGTATGGATGGGATGGAGTTCATCGGCCAGCTCCAGGCACGGGGAGATTTGACTCCCTTTTTTTTCATCACTGCTTATCTGGATTATCGGCGCGAAGATTTAAACAACTTCAAACCACGCGCGATTATCTTCAAGCCCTTTGACTTTGAAGAAGCGGCGTTGCTGGTTAAAAATCATTTGATGAGAATTTCTTAATTATTTTATTGTGGTCAGGCAACTGATGCTCATTTAGATAAAAAAAATGGCGATTAATTCGCCATTTTTTGTCTAGAAAAAGGATAATGTGAAATGAGTCCTTATTCTCCGATGCCCAAATACCTCACTAAATTCCAAAATCCGATCAACTCTTTTTAAATAGATCGCTGTGGACCAAAGGTGAGCAAACTTTAACGTATTCAACTGTCTGAAATAAATAACACTATAAGACTTGAAAGTTAAAAAATGAGATAAGTGAGATCGGTAATTCACATAATCTAGCATCAGTTGGCCGGCCACAACATAATTATTCCCAATAATCCTGATGATAATCAAAATGGGCTTGCTCTTTAATTGATTGCAGATAGCTGTGCATTTTGGGACTGAACTGAAATTCTGGAACGATGTACATTCCCCACAAGTGAGCGGCAATCATTATATCCACAATGGTGAAGCTCGAGCTTTTATAAAAAGGACTTAGATTTTTTTCAATCTCGTTTGTTAAAATCGCATTGAGACTATTTAGAAATTGCTCTTTATTTTTGATGAGATTTTTAAAGGGTCCTCTTTTACTTTCTTTTTGGGCCATAAAGTACTCGCGAGAACGCTGGTCAAACTCAGGCGTCCAGATCCAATAGGGCATACAAAGCGAGTGGACCGGATTGGAGATTTCTTTGATCAGCACGGAGAGCTCATCGCTTAATTTATCCAAATGGGACCAGCCGAGCTGATTATTTGAATCCAGAGACTTGATGATCTCCAGACTTTCATTGCGGGCCTTGCCCTCAACTTCCAAAATAGGAAGCATTTTAACTCCTGTTAGTTTCACCGGAGTTGATTCGTCATTATAGGCCAGGACTATTGATTCATAGGGAATATTCAAAAAGCCCAGTGCCATTCGGACGCGAACACAAAAAGGGCAATGAACATAATGGTAGAGTTTCATCTCATTTTCTCCGAAACCAAGGTTAGACTTTGGGATGATTTATAAATATCATTATTTTTATGAAGAAAATATCAAAAGATCTCAGTTCTTTATTCTGGACGCAGTTTTTTGGTGCCTTGAATGACAATGTTTTTAAAAATGCCTTGGTTATTTTAATTACCTATCAGGGTGTAAGTTTAATGGGAATGAATTCCGGGAGCTTGGTGGCGCTCGCCGGTGGAGTCTTTATTCTTCCTTTCTTTTTTCTCTCGGCGACTTCCGGCCAGTTGGCCGATCGCTTTGAAAAAACCACTTTGGTAAAAATTATTAAAAAATTTGAAATTCTCATTTCTTTTCTCGCCATTTTGGGACTGTATCAAAAAAATTATCCATTGCTACTCTTTGTCCTTTTTCTGTTTGGTCTTCATTCCACTTTTTTTGGGCCGCTAAAATACTCTTTGATTCCCAATTACACCACCAGGGAAAACCTGGTTTTCTCCAATGCCCTGATTAGTTCAGGAACCTTTATTGCCATTTTAATTGGTACGATCCTCGGCGGGATGGCGGCCAGCGATCACAATGAGCTGCTGGGGCTCAAATTTTTGTTGGTGCTTTTTGCCACCTTGGGATTGTATTTTGCCAATCGACTAAAACCCCTAAAAACTGAAAATGATGATGAAAATGATGGTGAAGAAAAGGAAGTGATTACCGAATCCACCCAGGTCGACTGGAATTTCTGGAGTGCCTCGCGCGATATTTTAAAACTAGTTTTTAAAAACTCAATGGTTGGCATTCTCATTATCGGTCTGTCCTGGTTCTGGTTTTTAGGAGCAGGTCTTTTGTCGTTGTTGCCGTTATTGGCAAAAAATATTTTTCATGGCAACGAACAGGTCGCCACTTTGCTGCTGTTGGTTTTTACGGTTGGAATGGGAGTCGGTCCTTTTATTCTTGATCGGCTGACCAACGGAAGAGTGATTCGTGCCTTTATTCCCTTAAGTTTGATTGCAATGTCTTTTTTTATTTTTGACATCGCCCTCGCAATCAATAGCATTGCCAAACAAAGTTCATTCCTGGGAGTTTTGAGTTCCCTCAATGGAGATGTTGGGCTTCGAGATTTTTTCCAATTGAAAATGAGCTCCCGGGTGCTTTTCGATTTATTTTTTCTAGCGCTGTTCGGAGGCTTTTTTACCGTGCCGCAATTTGCCGAACTTCAGCGCATCTCTTCAGGGCTTGAACTCTCGCGTATTATTGCCGGCAACAACATCATCAATTCGTTGGCCATGGTTTCAGTTTCATTGCTGCTGATGGTACTTCATCAACAAAAGCTTTCGCTCTCGCTGATCTTTGGAGTCATAGGATTTTTGAATGTATTAATGAGTGTTATTCTTATTTATTTCTATCGTCGTGAGTTTAACAAATTCTGGAGATTTTAAGATGTCATCCAAGCATAAGGCCATAATTGTCGATCTTGACGGAACTCTCTGTGATGTTGAGCACCGAGTGCATCACGTCCAGAGCGAAACCAAAAACTGGAAGGCCTTCAATGAATTAATGGTGCACGACGAACTCAATCACTGGTGTTTTGAATTAATGGCGGCGATGAGCGCCAGAGGTTACAAGGTGCTGTTTGTCACCGGACGAGGGGAAGCATGGCGAGCGCCGACCGAGGCCTGGCTTCTCAAACATGCGGTGATTTATGAACATCTCTTTATGCGAGCGCTGATTGATTATCGGGAAGATTCCGACGTCAAAGAGGATATTTATCGCAATATGATTGAACAAAATTATCAGGTACTGTTCGTGGTCGATGATCGCAAAAGTGTGGTGGAGCGCTGGAGAACACTTGAGCTTATTTGTCTGCAATGTGCACCTGGAAATTTTTAGTTTATCTTTTATTTCCTTCCCGTCATTCCATGGTAAAAATTCCCGTCGAACCAAACCGATTGACCGATAGAAGGGTGTTATGTCGAATGTGGAAATACCAAACTGGCCGCTGTATTCTCTGGAAATTTTAGGTCTCAAAAAATTAATCTCAAATTGGCTCTTCTCTTTTTTCAAATCTGAGCGACAATCATTAAATACATTGATTGCAAAAGAGACTCTTTTTCTTGAGTTTTAATTTGGAGAGCCTGTGAAAAAAAATCTCACCTTTAATTTTGTGTTGGCCCTGCTTGTTTCGAGCACCACTCTTGCTTGTAAAATGAACCAGGAAACTAAAGACGTAAATAAAGAGGTTACGGGGATTGGGGGCATTGTTGCTTCCGCACCAAGAAATTATACCAATTCAGAATTGGAGATCGGACGCCGCATCTGTGGCAATTTGAAAAAGAAACGTGAGTTCTTTGAAACACTTTCCAACGAAAAAGAACAGTTCAGATTCAGGGGCGAACTTCGCAATTGCGACAATGGCACTTACAACAATTCTTTATTCGTTGCTGCCATTTCCAATGCCAACTCGACAGATTTGGAATACATCGCCAATCGCGATAAATATTTTAAAGACGTAACTACCGACCAGAGCGGAGTGATGAAAACGGTTTGTGATTCTCTGATTCAATCGGATGTCGTTTCCAATAATATTCTAACTGGCACTTTTAAATACTCGGTCAATTTTTTAATCGCCGAAGGTTTTGATAGCTACCAGGTGATCAAGGCCAAAAAGAATGCGGCCGGCACTTACGACACTCTTAGTTCGGAAGGTGTTTCCTTAATCAGCAATAAAAATCAGGCCCCTGCAAAATTTTTGGGCGTGGAAAAAGACCGTGTTCGTTATACAGTCTGTGATGGGGATCGATACCAAACGGTTAGACAGATCTGGATTGAAGCCATCACGAATTTCTAAAAATTGTGGTCAGCCAACTGATTGGCCGACCACAATAATACTATTTCAAACTTTCGAAAGCCTTCACAATTCCTTCAGCACTCAAATCAAAACGAGCATAAAGTTGATCGGCCTTATACGCCGACTGCCCGAATTCCCCCTGGATCCCAAGGGTTTTTGCCGAGAATTTCACACCATTAGTATGAAGAGCATGAACAATCATCGAGCCCATCCCGCCAAGCACCTGATGGTCTTCAATCGTGATGAGTTTTCCTTTGGTTTGATTCAAAGAAGCGGTGAGGGTTTCCAGATCGACATGGTTAACAAAAGAATGGTTGATAACGGTCGCGCTGATATTTTTTTCGGCCAGTAGTTTAGAAGCTTGAAGCGCTTTTCCCACCATTGGTCCGGCGGCGACAATCGTTAGATCTGATCCGCTGGCCAGAATATTGGCCTTGTCCCAAGTATATTTCATTCCCTCAACATAAGTGACAGGATGATTTTCTCTTCCTAAAAAGAAGACTACAGAGTTTGGAATTCTTCCGGCCACACGTTCGCGGGCAAAATTGGTGATGGCTTCATACATCAAACTTTCAGCTTCGCTGGAGCACGCACAATTGACTACGGTGATATGAGGAATGCTGGAGAGAGCGGCGAAGTAAGTGGTGGCCTGGTGGCTCGCTCCATCGGCCGCATCTTGGAATCCGGTGTGGGAGAAGAGAGCAATAACCGGTCCTTCAGAGAGGCCTGCCATAATGAAGGGAAGATTGCCTTTTGTAATTCCAAATTGGGCGAAAGTATCTACGATGGGAATGAGGCCTTGCTTTGATAAACCAATGGCACTGGAGATCATATTGGATTCAGCAATTCCCAGGTCGATATAATGATCAGGAAATTCTTTGTGGAAAGCTTTTATACCGGTTGAACTTTGCAGGTCGGAAGAAAGTGAGAAAACCGGAAGTCCTTCTTTGGCCGCTCTGCTTGCTGCTCTGGCAAATCCGTCCTGAACTTTTTCGGTTTTGATTGCAGTACTGCTGGCGGCCTTAGGCGCCGGCTTACTTGCCAGGATTTCTTCTGCCCATTGAACGAATTCGGCCGGAGCTTCACCGTTGTAAATTTCTTTGACGAAGGAAACTAATTTATCATCGTAAGCCGCCAGTGGATAGCCGTGGCCGCCGCTGGCACTGTCCATGGTTGATTTTACGCCATAGCCTTTGATCGTTTTAAAAATGACCGCTACTGGCTGAGTTGGATTTTGAGCAGCTTCTAAAAGAGCACGTTCAATGGTGGTGAAAACTTTTTGTAGATTGTGCCCGTCTTCTTCGCGAATCAGTTTCCAACCAAGAGTTTCCAGCGAATTAAAAGTAGGGGTCATAGAAAAAGAATCGTCATCAATTCTTCCGCCTAGCTTGGTATTGTTGTCAGAAACCAGCAGCACAAAAGGATTCATTTTATTTTTTTGGGCCAGTCCGGGAATCGCAGCGAAGGCCTCTTTGGCTTCGCCTTCCATTGCTCCACCATCTGAGAGAACACAGATGGTAGTTCGCTGGTTGCCAATGATCTTATCGGCAATCGCCAGTCCCTGCGCCTGAGGAAGGCCAGAACCTAACGGTCCGTTAGAAATAAAAACGCCTTCCGGATTTAAGTGAGCTTCACCGTGGCCGGTGAGTTTACTTTCAATTGATCTGAAAAGTCTAAGGTCCTTAAAAGTTAAATGATCAAAACCATAGTTGGCCCTTAGAGCATAAATTCCATTTTCAGCATGACCGGCATCATTCACAAAATTAAAAGTGTCATACCAATTTTTCGATTTATCTTTAAATAAGATTGCATGGGTGGCCGACATCATTTCAGCGAAGGCCGCCGGTCCACCCCAGTGGGCAGCAGCGCCACCGATGGTTGCGTGTTGATTCATTAACGCCAGCATGGCCCGGGTTGCTCTGGGATCGCCGAGCGACACATCGTTGCCAGCGAGATCTTTGACCGTCAAAGCATATTTAAGTGGGGCGCTCGGAGTGGGAGCAAGCTTACTTTTTAATAGAAGAGCTTTCATGAGTAAAATCCTTGATTAAAATGTTTAAGGCCGAAACTAATATTAAAGCTAAAATCATAGTTGTTAAATCGTGACTGAGAAAATGAGCACCCCGAAGCATCTGGTAGATTCCCATAGTCCATCCCATGCTCATGGCAAAAATAAAGGCCCGTATTTTATTTCTTCTGCTGCGAAATAAACAAACCAGGGCGAAGAGGGCAAATCCTCCTGAAGCATGACCCGCCGGCCAGCATCTGCCTTTTGGCCATTTGCCATCTGGGGAATTGGGGTTGGGCGGATAGGGTTCAAAGTGTTTGACGTAAGGAATTGTTCCGGTGAAGCGCGCCAGGTCTTCCGGGCATTGGACATTGGTTAAATTTTTTCCGCCCACCGCGATGGAGGTAGGGAGAATAATTAAAGTGAGTGCTACGATGATGAAACCTTTGCGGTATTCATTCCAGACATTATTTTTCCAGGAAATGATGGCCGCGACTAAAGCGCCGACCCCAATGATATAGATTGGGATTTTAATTCCAGTGTAAAATATTTTACGAAGTAAGTGAGGATCGTGCACAATCCAAACATTTTTAGCGGGCAGATAAAAATTTTGTTGAATGAGCATATCAACGTCGGTGTATTCAAAAAAGGCGAAAACCAAAATCAACGCTAATACGCTGGCCCATAAAGTTTTTTTGCCCAAGTTCATACTCCGTGCTAGCCTAATGCAACCCATTTGCAATTTTGAATTAATTCTTTGGAAATTATACGGAAAATACTTAGGAATCACTAATGAAAAATACTTTGCTTAGCAAAATTAAAAATTTTGTTGAAACCAACAGAATGAGCTTTATTCTTCTCTTTTATCTTTTTTGTTTGGCCGAAAATTTTATCATTCGCACTATCCTGGTAATCAAAGAATTTCCGGCGATTAATCGCGCTTATATCGAAGTGCCAAAAATCTTTTTGGCAGGCCTTTATAACGACACGTTAAACTTCAGCTATTTTCTTATTCCCTTCGTCATTTACTTGATTGTGACTCCGGAAAAAATTTATAAAACCAAATTTCAAAATTACCTCAACCATTTCACCGCTTTTATCGCCATCGCCATTTTTGCCTTCCAGGCCCATGCCGAATGGTTTTTCTGGAGCGAATTTACGGCGCGATTCAATTTTATTGCGGTCGATTACCTGGTTTACACCAAAGAAGTTTTAGGAAATATCAGAGAAAGTTACCCGATGTACCTGGTGTATAGTTCGGTGCTGGGATCTTCGTTGCTTATTTATGCCCTCTTTTTTAAATTAATCAAAAGCATTCCCCATCACCAGCACGATCCTAAGTTGTCCCACCGCTTGAAATCAGGACTTATTGTTTTGATGATTCCACTTTCTTCTTTTTTTGTTTTTGAAAGTGTCTTTCGCAAAGTTTCTGACAACAACATGGTCAACGAGATTGCCGAAAATGGCCTATGGCAGCTTTTCCATGCTTTCCGCCACAACGAACTGGATTACGATTCTTTTTTTAAAACGCTCGACAACAATAACGTCACCGCCTTAATGAAGCGCGAACTAAGCACTCCAAGTTCAGGGATAGAGGATCGTGCCGGTTTGCCTTATATTCGAAAAATTAAGGGCAACGGAAGTGAAAAGCACTACAACGTTGTTTTAGTGGGAGTAGAATCACTGGCCGCCAGCTTTATGACCCGATTTGGAGGACCAAATATCACTCCCCATCTGGATGAGCTTGCTAATAATTCTTTATTTTTCTCTAATATTTACGCAACCGGTACCAGAACGGTGAGAGGACTCGAGGCCCTGACTTTGTCTATTCCTCCCACCCCTGGAGCTTCAATTGTCAGACGAATTAATAATGAAAATCTTTTTTCTATCGGTACTGTTTTCCGCGACCGTCAATACGAAACCAAGTTTATCTACGGGGGGTATGGCGCATTCGATAATATGAATAACTTCTTTGCGGGCAATGGTTTTGAAATTGTCGATCGCACTAGTTTTGATAAAAACGAATACCTGATGGCCAATATTTGGGGAGTAGATGACGAATCGCTTTTTAACAAGGCGATCAAAGAAGCGGATAAGTCATACCGGGCGCAAAAAAAGTTTTTTAATTTCGTGATGACCACCACTAATCACCGGCCCTATACTTATCCCGAAGGGCGGATTGATATTCCGTCGCATACCAGTCGGGAAGGGGCGGTTAAATACACCGACTATGCCATCAATAAATTTTTAAAAGATGCTGCCAAAAAACCTTGGTTTCACAACACCATTTTTGTGATTGTTGCTGATCATGGTGTGGGGGGAAGAGGGGCGACTGAGATCCCGATGAATCAATTTCACATTCCATTTTTTATCTATGCTCCGGGAATCGTCAAACCTCAAATTGTCGATCGCCTCGCTTCCCAGATTGATGTGGTACCCACTGTTTTGGCGATGCTTAATTTAAGTTATGATTCAAAATTTTTTGGAAAAAATATTCTGGAAATGACGGCGGAGGAAGAGCGTGCCATCCTCGGGACTTATTCCAGTTTAGGATATTACGCCAAGGGCGTATTTGTCACTCTGGGCTTAAATAAAAGCGTTAACTACAATAACTATGACCCCAAAACTAAGACCATCAGCAAGGGCGCAGCGGAGAACTTAGTGATTCGTGATCAGGCGATCAGTTATTACCAAAATGCCAGCTACCTATGGAAAAATGGGCTTTACGGCGAGGACTCCTTGGGAACTGGGCGTTTTAAGAAAAAAACTCCCAGCGGCACTCCGGCCAAAAATTAGTCAAAAGAGGGACAATCGCCTTAGATATCTAGGGCTTCGCTCCGTCAATAAACTTGCTCTAAAGCTTTTCTGAATTAATCCGATATAATTAGTCGAGTATTGAATCCAGGAAAATAATATGTGTGAAGTATGCAAGTCTGAAGGGAGTGATTATCTCTTCCGCAATGGAAACAAGAAATTTTTAACCACCAACAATTTATATAAAGTATTTAAGGATACGGTCGCGCCCATCAAGTTGTGTCATGTCCATAGCATCGAACTCTTCCACGTCGGGGAGCGCAGATTTTTACGAGAGCATTTGCTGTTTGCCAGAGGCCTGGCCTTCCGAACCAAGACCCAGACTGAGAACACTGATTCTCCCTTTGGCCTTTAGTCCGATTTATGGTTAGAATTTAGTTTCATCATCATCTTTTATGAAGGAAGAGACATGGAACTTAATCGCGACATTTTGCAGGCACGCAGTTTTATCAACAACGAATGGATCGGGCACTCCACCACCAATATTTTAAGCGTCACCAATAAATTTGATCAAAATATTATCGCCACCATTCCTTATGCTGAAAGTAGTGAAGTTCAGTTCGCGATTGCCAATTCGGTGCAAGGCTTTCAAACTTATTCCAAATATTCCGGCCAACAAAGACATGATCTCATTTTAAAACTGAGAGACGGGCTGATTCTTGAAAAAGAAAAATTTATTAATCTGATTGTTTCAGAAGCGGGTAAGCCCCTCGATTATGCCCGGGCCGAAATTGAACGCAGTCTGATGGTTTTACAATTATCGGCAGAAGAGGCGCTGCGGATGCATGGCGAGTCTGTGCCGATGAATTACGGCGCGGGGGTTGGGAAAACGGCCTTGAGCAAACGTTTTCCTATCGGTCCGATACTTGCGATTTCACCCTTTAATTTTCCGCTCAATCTAGTTCTGCATAAAGTGGGGCCGGCCCTGGCTGCTGGCTGCTCGGTCATTTTAAAACCTTCGCCTTATACTC